>ENA-OWPA01001112-OWPA01001112.1-bioreactor-metagenome-genome-assembly--contig:-NODE-1112-length-21185-cov-4.808366_pt1 | contig 21185 bp, 20 predicted proteins | sample MGYA00238139_ERZ651803 | MGnify/ENA primary metagenome ERZ651803 (study PRJEB26909, sample SAMN07631231) | bioreactor metagenome | isolation source: Switchgrass digestor | place: USA: Dartmouth... | reverse complement strand
ATGGCTACCGGCGTTGACTATAACAGGGTTACGCTTTTGATGGCAGTGCTCGAAAAGCGCGTTGGAATGCAGCTCCATAATTATGATGCTTATATAAACGTTGTAGGAGGACTGAAAATAGATGAGCCTGCCTGTGATCTTGGAATCACGGCTTCGATAGCTTCCAGCTACAGGGACAGTGCCGTGGATGCAAATACTGTGCTTATAGGCGAAGTCGGGCTTACCGGTGAGGTAAGAGCGGTAAGTCAGATAGAAAAGCGTTTGATGGAAGCATATAGAATAGGTTTCAAAAGCTGCATAATACCTTCCGGTAACATGAAGATGGTAAAGCAGCTTAAAAGTCTTGAGGGCATGGATATTAAAGGCGTTGAAAATGTTCATCAGGCGTTGGATCTCATATTATGATATCAAACTCGTCCAAACTTGCTATAGACAGAAAAGAACCGGAAAGGCACAAGTAGCACACATTTAAGATTTTATCATCTTAAGCTGTATTTTCCGAGCACTTTTATCCTTTCCAGTTCTTTTATTATAATATCATAGAGGTTTAAATCAAGGGTATTGCATATCGATGCAAGGTAAAACAGGTTTCTTCCTATTTCTTTTTCTATCATATCCCGGCAGTTGTCGCACAAGCTGCCTTCTACATGGGTTTCCATGGCGTTGAGCACTTCTTCAAAATCCTCGCCTTCCAGAAAGGGCTGTTTTTCTGCATTAATTTTAATGCAGCCGCACTGAGTTGCAGACTTCACAACTGCACGATTAACCCTGGCATTGGTATCCTGGAACTTTGTAATCAGATCAAGGATGCTTTTATTTCTGATGAGGATCTCATTTGCTGTATACTGGAATTCATCTATTATTATATCCTTCAAAACAGTTCACCTCTTGGTTGATATACTTGTCATGTCAAAATAATTAACCATCATTTAATGGTATCTTTTGCGGAAAATCAAGAATGCTACATGCAATCATTAAGAAGTAATCCTTCCTATAGCTTAATTATAATTGTTAGTACTATCCTTTGTCAATTATAAAACGTAATGGGAGAAATTACAAAAAAATACAAAGAAATATAAACCTGCTAAAGAAACAAGAAGCCTTATACCCACTTCTTTCCAGTCTGATATTTAGTGCTGCTAAAATAAAGCGTTGACATAAGGCTGTATGAATGGTAGAATAAATAATTTTTGACATATTTATTTTTTTGTAGTATACTTAAATATAATAGGTGTTGGTGGTTATTGGTATTGTCTGTAAACTTCCAGAAGCATTTCGGTGGAAGTTTTATTTATCGGAGGATTACTTATGCTATGAACTGCTTTTTTGCTTGACTGATGCAGCACTTCCTTGTTTAGCCTTGTTTACGTTATACGTCATCACTTAGTTCGCATAACTGATATTAATACTTCTTTACGGAGGCGTAGGTATGTTTAATGTTGGGGATAAAATAGTTTACCCAATGCATGGAGCGGGAATAATAGAGTCGATAGAGGAGAAGGAAATACTTGGAGAAAAAAGGAATTATTATGTAATGAAAATGCCCTTGGGCGAAATGAAAGTGATGATTCCAACCCATAGCGTGGATGAAATCGGAATCAGGGAGATAATAAGCGAGAGCGATGCGGACAAGGTGCTGGATATCCTAAGTGAAGAGAATGTCAATGTAAACACCAACTGGAATAAACGTTACAGGGAAAATATGGTGAAAATTAAAGGCGGTAACATTTTTGAAGTGGCAGAGGTAGTGAGAACCCTAATGCAGAGAGAACATGAGAAGGGACTTTCTACAGGGGAGAGAAAAATGCTTAACAGTGCACGGCAAATCCTTATAAGTGAGCTTGTACTGGTGAAAGGCATGGACCAGTGTGAAATTGAAAACATTATAAATAAACGTGTAAGCTGCAGCCGGTGATTTTGGTAAAAACATAATCTTAAGAACTTTAAATTATACAGCTCATATACTGGCTATTAGATTTAATAATTTATTTACAGGGGAGTTAGGTATTGTGCTGAATGTAATTATTAAATTGTCATTTGCGGTTGTAGGTGCCGTTACCGGATTTACTATGACCAGAACTTTATTTTCCTTAAGTAACATTCCTCTTGATCCGGGTTTGTCCCTTATCGTTATTAGCGTTATATCCTTGCTTTTCTCAGCAGTGTTTTATTTTTTTTCGGTACAAATAATTATCTATGTTCAAAAGGCTTTGGACAAGGTAGAGTATATTTTGCAGAGCATGACGCTTTATGAGCTGGCCCTCGGATCAGCAGGTTTGATTGCAGGACTTGTAGTGGCCAACCTGATTACAATACCGATAAACAATATATATGTTGTAGGATTACCCTTGTCGATTATCGCAAATGTGCTGTTCGGCTGCGTCGGTATAGCTATAGCGACGGGCAAATCCAATGAGTTGTCCGGTGGAAAAGGTTTTACCTCAAACGGAAAGCATTCTCCCAAAGCTAAGATTCTGGACACAAGCGTCATAATCGACGGAAGAATAGTTGATATTTGCAGAAGCGGATTTCTGGAGGGAGAAATCATCGTGCCCGGCTTTGTTCTGGAGGAACTGAGGCATATTGCGGATTCCCCCGATGCGGTCAAAAGGAACCGCGGCAGACGAGGACTGGATGTATTGAACATGCTGCAGAAGGATCTGAAATATCCTGTCAGGATAGAGAATTATCCTGATGTAGAAGGAGCGGAAGTGGACGACAAGCTCCTCAAGATTGCCAAAAAGCTTAACTGCAAGATCATCACCAATGATTACAACCTTAATAAGGTGGCAAGCTTCCATGAAGTGCCGGTTTTGAATATCAATGAGCTGGCCAATGCCATGAAGCCCATAGCCATCCCAGGGGAAGAAATGATGGTTCAGGTTATAAAGGATGGAAAGGAAAACGGCCAGGGAATAGGCTACCTGGAAGATGGGACTATGATAGTTGTAGAGGGAGGAAGGCGGCACATGGGAGAGTCTGTAAGCGTGGTGGTAACCAGCATAATACAGACTGCGGCCGGAAGGATGATTTTTGCCAAGCCCAAGTGCATGATGGAACGGACTATATAGGTTCATTTATTAAGTATCAAATAAATATCAAACTGCCATTAAAGGCAGTTTTTTTGTTTCAATTAGCTTAAGAGATAATATTAAAATCATGTTGACAATTGAAAGGAAGTAATATATTATAAAACAAACTAAAATGATTGGAATAATAGGGTATGATGATAAGGCTTGAATTAACATAAGTCAGCATACCGAATCCATCAAACAGAAAATTTTTATCAGGGTGAACTGCTATGAATATTAACACACTTTGCATACATGGAAGTGAAGACAAGTCCCACTGTACGGGTTCAGTGTCGGTACCCATATATCAGACGGCCACCTATGTGCATCCTGCTGTTGGACAGAGCACCGGGTATGACTATTCTCGTGTGCAAAATCCTACCAGGGAGCAGCTGGAAATCACACTGGCAAAGCTTGAAAACGGTGTGGATGCTATGGCCTTTTCCAGCGGTATGGCTGCGGTCACAGCAATGATGGAGCTTTTTAAGATTGGTGATCACATTATAGCTTCGGATGACTTGTATGGAGGAACTCACAGGCTTTTTTGCAGCATTTCGGAAAAAAACGGTATCTCCTTTGATTTCGTGAATACCTCCGAAGCATCCAAGATTGCTGAGCACATAAGGCCGGAGACCAAAGCCATATTTATTGAGACGCCCACCAACCCATTGATGAAGGTGTCGGATATTGCCGCTATATCTGCGATAGCAAAGCAGCATGGCCTTTTTCTGATAGTGGATAACACTTTCCTGACGCCATATTTTCAGAATCCTATCGATCTGGGGGCTGATATTGTGGTGCACAGCGGCACAAAATATCTTGCAGGCCACAATGATACCCTCGCGGGATTTCTTGTCACCCGCACCGCCGAGATTTCGGAAAAGCTGAGGTATATATATAAAACCACCGGTGCCTGCCTTGCTCCCTTTGACAGCTGGCTTGTGATGCGCGGAATTAAAACTCTTGCCGTCAGGATGGAAAAACAGCAGGAGAATGCCATCAGGCTGGCAAACTGGCTTTGCCAACATCCTAAGGTGAGATCGGTATATTATGTGGGATTGCCGACCCATCCGGATTTCGAAGTGTCCCTGAAGCAATCAAGGGGTTTTGGCGCTATGATTTCCTTTAAGGTGGACAGTGAACAGACCGCGATACAACTGCTGCAGAGGGTAAAGCTTGTGCTGTATGCCGAAAGTCTCGGGGGAGTAGAATCACTGATAACCTATCCTATGCTGCAGACCCATGCGGACATCCCAAAAGAAGAGAGGGAAGCAAAGGGCATTGATGAGACTCTGCTGCGTTTGTCTGTAGGGCTTGAGCATATAGACGATATAATTGCCGATTTGGAGCAGGCATTGGCGTAGCTGTTTTACAGCTAAATGATATCTTGCCCGAGGGCATGGTTATATGCATGGAAAGCTCCGGCACACCAGGATTATACAGGTGTTGCAGATGTATTATTATATGATGCATTATTATATTATAAAACAATGGCTGTTAAGTTTTCAGGAATTAAACCGATCACTAATATGTGGTTTTGAAGGTACTTATTATTTTAATGCCGGATTTGTGTGAGGAGATGAAATATGAAGTTCAATTTTGATGAAATTATAGATAGAAGGGGCACCAACTCGATAAAATATGATTTTTGTGCCGAAAGGGGTAAACCGGAGGATGTTATTCCCCTTTGGGTTGCAGATATGGATTTCAGGACGCCGCCTGCTGTGACGGAAGCCCTTGTTAAAACGGTACAGCATGGGATTTTCGGCTATTCCGAAAGCAAGCAGGAGTATTTTGATGCAGTGCACAATTGGTTCAAATCCAGGTTTGGCTGGGAAACCGATCAATCCTGGCTTGTAAAGGTACCGGGAGTGGTATATGCGATAGCTACCGCCATACGTGCCTTAACTGAAAAAGGAGATGCGGTCTTAATACAGCAGCCGGTGTACCATCCTTTTGCCTCTACAGTTCTTGTGAACGGAAGAAAGCTGGTAAATAACCCCCTTGTATACGAAAAGGGGGAATACCATATAGATTTTGACGATTTTGAAGAGAAAATCATCAAAAACGATGTCAAGCTCTTTTTGCTGTGCAGCCCGCATAACCCGGTGGGAAGAGTTTGGACCAGGGAAGAGCTTGTGCGCATGGGAGATATATGCTTGAAGCATAATGTCATAGTTATATCGGATGAGATTCATGCCGATTTCGTTTATAAGGGCTATTTGCATTTCATATTCGCAAGCCTGAAGCCTGAATTCTTAAACAATTCCGTCATATGCACGGCACCCAGCAAAACCTTTAATCTTGCGGGATTGCAGGTTTCCAACATATTTATTGCCAATGATGAAATAAGAAAGAAGTTCCGGGAGGAATTAATGCGGAGCGGGTACAGCCAGCCAAACACCATGGGACTGGTCGCGTGCCAGGCCGCCTATGAGCATGGAGCCCAGTGGCTTGATGAGCTTATTGAATATCTGGAAGGGAATATCAGCTATATAAGAAAATTCCTGGCTGAACGCCTGCCGCAGATTAAGCTGGTAGAGCCTCAGGGAACCTATCTTCTTTGGCTGGACTTCAATCAGCTCAATCTCAGCGAAAAGGAGCTCAATGATTTAATTGTCAACAAGGCTAAGCTCTGGCTGAATGAAGGAACAACCTTCGGGAGCGAAGGTAAAGGCTTTCAACGTCTTAACATTGCCTGCCCGCGCGCTACATTGGAAAAGGCTTTCCTACAGCTGGAAAAGGCCATCGCATCAATAAAATAGGTGCGGAACGGGACAATATATGAAAGAGTGCTTTGTTAAAATCATATGAATAAGTTGTGACCAATTCGTATAGAACATAAAAACTAAAAAACTGTTTTAGTAAAATATATTAAAATACCTGCCAAAGTCAGCAGGTATTTTATTTTATGATTTCCGTGCTTATGGAGAAGCAAGTTTTCTGGTAGTTTTTCATAGTATCACAATACCGCAATATAACCAACCAGACCCGATGCAGGATAGCAAACAGTTCTAACTTGTTGATTTAAACACCAAGTCATGATACATTATTTTGTATAAGCCTGCAAAAATAAAAGGATGGAGGTTGTGATGAAAAAGAGCAAAGAGGTTTTGGTGAGCGCAGTGGTGGTTGCTGCCGGAAAAGGTACCCGCATGCACATGGATAAGAACAAGCAGTATATTGAGATCGGAGAGGTGCCTGTTCTTGCCCGGACTTTGCTGACGCTGCAGAAGTGTGGCAGGGTAAGCGAAATCATCGTGGTTGTTAACTCCCAGGATATTGTTTACTGCAAACAGGAAATAATAGACGGCTATGGTCTTTATAAGGTGAAAAAAATTGTGGCTGGCGGAGAAACAAGACAGAATTCTGTGTATAACGGGCTTCTCGATGTAAGCCAGGACTGTGAAATTGTGCTTATACATGATGGGGCAAGACCTTTCGTCCGGGAAGAGAGCATTGAGGAAAGCATAACTGCGGCATTGGAGCATGGTGCCTCATGTGTTGCGGTACCTTCCAAGGATACAATAAAAAGTGCGGATGAGAATGGTTTTGTTAGCGGAACCCTGGACAGGAAAGCCCTATGGATGACTCAAACACCGCAGACATTTAGATACCAGCTGATAATGGATGCCCATAAAAAAGCTATAGACGATGGATTTGATGGCACAGATGATGCCGTACTTGTTGAAAGGCTGGGATTTCCTATCAAACTCGTGATGGGAAGCTACGACAACATTAAAATCACAACCCAGGAAGACTTGATATTGGGAGAGGCTATTGCCGACAGCAGGGAGTACTATGGATAAACGGAATTTATGTCTCTCTGTAAATTTTCATAGTGTATTGCATGTTTTCATAAATCCATAGTCAACAGCCACATATAACGAGGTTGAAAATGTCCACCACCCCATATAGGTGGAGAGTATCTAATTCCACAATGGACAGTGAGTTAAAATCTCCCGCCTCGTTGAAACGGTGTGTTGAAATTGCTACGCAATTTTTCCGTTGTTTAAAGCTGCCGGCTATTTTCAAAACTCTTTTCTCAATATCGTGTTTGCCAATTCTTGCTGAAAGGTTGTCAGCTTTATCTTACCAGCTGACCGGCTTATCATATGCTTAACCATGCCCTTCATACAGGCTTTTAATATCGGGGTTTGTCTCATTTAAATCCGAATTTGGAGTAAAGCCTAAACTACCATTACGCAGCTGAATACCTGTATACCCAAGCCCTGACCGAACTGTGTCAGACCTTCGCCCGTTGTGGCTGTTATTCCGATGCAGTTTTCCGGAATGCCCAGCAGATTTGAAAGACTAGCCCGTATTTCGGGTATTTTGGGAGTTATCTTTGGAGTAAGGCATTCTATCGATATGGAGACGTGAACGATTTTGCTTTCTCCCAGATATTTCATCGCTTCCGCCAGGTATGCCTTGCTGTCGGTTATGCCATGCTTTAGGCACATTTCATCGCTGATGGGGCCTAGTATGTTGACACAGGTTACCCCGGAAATGGCATTTGTTAAAGAATGCAATATGACATCAGCATCGCTGTTGCCCTGGAGGGGAGCATGACCTTCAAACACAACACCGCCGAGGATAAGCTTTTTTGTCTTGTCATTAAAATCAAATCTGTGACTGTCCTGACCAATGCCTACTTTCATAGCTGTTTACTCCTTCTATGTATTTACAACGATTATATATCACTATTATACGACAAGCAAGCGTATTGACATAGGGATTTTGGTATATTATTATAAATGATAAGAATCCGACCCCATTGGGTCCTAATGGCTTGAAATTAAATAGCTATATTGGTTTTTGATTAATATGGTTTCCCACTGACAACAGTGGACTGTCGGTTTGTAAACAACAGCTAATAGCTGAAAGCTAACAATTGAAAATAAATCTATGACGGGACTGCGAAAAGTGTAGCATGAAGAGAAAAGCCGGTTGGTGCGAGGCTTTATGGCAAAGCTTTTCTTCCCACCCCTGAGATGCAGCTGATGAAGCTGCCGGTTCGGCTCCGATAAAGGCCCAAGAGACGGGTTACTCCAATTTGGGTGGTACCGCGGGAAAGTATTTCCGCCCCTTACTTTTAGGGCGGATTTTTTGTTATATAAAAGATTATATTTAAGACTATATATAAAGCTATATGCAAAACCATTCATAAAACCATTTATAAAACTTATTTATAAAACTATTTATAAGGTCTTGCCAAGGCTTGTAAATATTAAATCTAAAATAGAATTGAAATTTAAAGGAGTTGATTATATGGCACAGGAAAAAAAACTGGTAGAAGCTATAACCCCTATGAATGAGGATTTTGCCCAATGGTATACGGATGTAATCAAAAAGGCGGATCTTGTAGAGTATTCCAGCGTAAAGGGCTGTATGATAATCCGCCCCTATGGTTATGCGATATGGGAGAACATACAGAAAAATCTGGATGCGAGATTTAAGGAAACAGGACATGAAAACGTATATATGCCCATGTTCATCCCGGAAAGCCTGCTGCAGAAAGAGAAGGACCATGTGGAAGGATTTGCTCCGGAAGTGGCATGGGTTACCCATGGAGGACAGGAAAAGCTGACAGAAAGGCTTTGCGTGCGTCCTACATCAGAGACTTTGTTCTGTGAGCATTTTGCCAACATAGTACATTCCTACAGGGATCTTCCCAAGCTTTACAACCAGTGGTGCTCCGTCGTTAGATGGGAGAAGACTACAAGACCGTTCTTGAGAACTGCAGAATTCCTGTGGCAGGAAGGCCATACAGTGCATGCTACGGCGGAGGAAGCCCAGGAAGAGACTATAAGGATGCTGAACGTGTATGCGGATTTTTGCGAACAGGTTCTCGCAATTCCCGTCATCAAAGGCAAAAAAACCGATAAAGAAAAGTTTGCCGGAGCAAAGGAAACCTATACTATAGAAAGCATGATGCATGACGGTAAAGCATTGCAGTCGGGAACATCCCACAATTTCGGAGATGGGTTTGCAAGAGCATTTGGAATTCAATACACCGATAAAAATAACGAGCTTCAGTATGTGCATGAAACTTCCTGGGGCATGAGCACAAGAATAATAGGCGCTATTATCATGGTTCACGGGGACGACAGCGGGCTTGTGCTGCCTCCGAGAATTGCCCCGGTGCAACTGGTGATCATACCTATCGCACAGCACAAGGAAGGCGTGCTGGAAAAAGCTGAAGAATTGAGAGCCAGACTCTCCAAGGTAGTCCGGGTGAAGATGGATGACAGTGATAAAAATCCGGGATGGAAGTTCAGCGAGTATGAAATGAGGGGAGTGCCCATCCGTCTTGAGGTAGGTCCGAAGGATATTGAGAAGAACCAGGTGGTACTGGTAAGAAGGGACAACAGGGAGAAGATATTTGTTCCGATGGATGAGCTGGAAGACAGGGTGCTCCGGTTGTTGGACGAAGTGCACGAAGGAATGCTGGAGAAAGCCAGAAACATGAGGGATTCTAAAACATATACAGCGGTAACACCGGAGGAGTTTGAAAAAATAGCTGCAGAGAAACCCGGCTTTATAAAAGCCATGTGGTGCGGCGACAGAGCATGTGAGGATATGATAAAGGAAAAGACCGGAGTTACCAGCCGGTGCATGCCTTTTGAGCAGGAGAAGATCTCCGACAGCTGCGTATGCTGCGGTAAACCGGCCGACAAAATGGTTATCTGGGGTAAGGCATACTAATTGGACAAATAGTGCTGGAATATGGATCATACCGGGAGGGAGATCATGCGGATTTCAAAGATGTTTATACCGACATTGAGGGAAGTGCCGGCTGAGGCGGAAATTGCAAGCCATAAGCTGATGCTCAGAGCAGGCCTTATCAGGAAGCAGGCCTCAGGCATATATTCTTTCCTGCCCTTAGGCTACAGGATTTTCAGAAAAATCGAGCAGATAATAAGGGAGGAGATGGATAGGAGCGCGGCTCAAGAGCTCATGATGTCAGCACTGCTTCCTGCGGAAGTCTATCAGCCCTCAGGCAGATGGGAGGTTTTCGGCCCTGAGATGTTCAGGTTGAAGGACAGGAATGAAAGGGATTTCTGCCTTGGACCTACCCATGAGGAGGTATTTACCGAAATCGTCAGGAATGAGATCCGTTCCTACAAATCTCTACCGATGATGCTTTATCAGATACAGACAAAGTACAGGGATGAGATAAGGCCGCGGTTTGGATTCATGCGTTGCCGGGAGTTTGTGATGAAGGATGCTTACAGCTTTGATAGGGACGAGGCAGGCCTCGATATGTCCTATAGTAAGATGTATGAGGCATACTGCAGGATATTTGACCGCTGCGGCCTGGATTATATTGTGGTGGATGCGGACAGTGGTGCTATGGGCGGTTCCGGCTCCCAGGAATTTATGGTCAAATCCGAAATAGGGGAAGCAGAGGTTGTCTTTTGTGAAAGCTGTGGCTATGCTGCCAACAGGGAGAAAGCCCAGTGTGTGCCTGAGATGTGTTGCCCCGGGGAGGAGCAACGCTGCTGCGATGAGCTTCCTTTGGAAAAGGTTGCTACCCCGGATGCAAGGACTATAGAAGAACTTATGAAGTTTTTCAACTGTTCGCCAAAGGAATTTGCCAAGACCCTAATTTTTCAGGCTGATGACAGGGTGGTTGCCGCGATGGTCAGAGGAGACCGGGAGATCAATGAGACAAAACTCCGAAACCACTTGGGATGCAACGAACTTAATATGGCAGATCCCGAAACAGTAAAAAGAGTAACCCATGCTGATGTTGGATTTGCCGGACCGGTGGGCCTGGGAATTGAGCTCATTGTTGATCCGGAAGTGGCAGCCATGAAAAACTTCGTTGTGGGAGCCAATGAGACGGGATACCATCTTAAAAATGTCAATATGGGCAGAGATTTTAAAGCTATGGCTGTGATTGATATCAGGAATATGGAAGAAGGGGACGGATGCCCCAAATGCGGCAGTCCGGTGAAAGTTGCCCATGGCATAGAGGTGGGACATATATTCAAGCTGGGAACAAAGTACAGCAAAGCTTTTAACTGCACATATCTGGATGAGGCCGGTAAGGAGCATCCCATGGTGATGGGAAGCTACGGAATAGGCGTAAACAGGCTCATGGCAGCCATAATAGAGCAGAACAACGATGAAAACGGCATTATCTGGCCTGTGTCAATTGCGCCTTATCATGTAGTAATCATTCCTGTAAATGCTACCATCGAAGAGCAGATGAAAACAGCTGAACGGATTTACTCTGAGCTTCAGTCGGCAGGAGTGGAAGTGATACTGGATGACAGGAATGAGAGAGCAGGGGTTAAATTCAAGGATGCGGATCTTATCGGTATTCCAATCAGGATCACCGTCGGAAAGAAGGCAGAAGAAGGCATTGTGGAGTACAAGCTCAGAAAATCTTCGGAAGTAAAAGAGCTCAAAATAGAGGATGCCATCGCTCAAGCGAGGCAGGAGGTAATGAGTGCGCTGAATTAAATTACAAACTTTATGAGAAATGGATATGTAAGGGAAATATATTAATGAGGGAAATATAATAACGATGAAGCTCCGGAAAAAGAATGTCCGGAGCTTTTTTATGGATTTGAAATATGTTCTTTGAATCTTTTGGAACAGCAATCACCATTTCAATTAGCGAAATTAAAGCAATTTATATAAAAACGGCTCGTTTTTGGCAAATCCTTTCTATTGTATCGGCAACACATCCTTTTTTTCATAAAATAAAAAACTTTTACCTTTAGAAGCATCCATGTAAATATTTCGATATTTTCTGTTAATAATAATAGAAGCATACTTTTTAAAAAATAAATAACAGAAGTGATGTTTTGGAGGGATTTTATGAAAAAAAAGCTAGTATATTTGATCGTACTTGTGCTTGCTTGTACGTCGCTTTTGAATATTGGTGGGCCTGATGTACAAAAGGTGACAGCAGCTCCATCATTTCAAAAAGTTAATTTTACGGATGCGGTAGTTACTGCTAATTCTTTGAACGTAAGGCAGGGCCCGTCTACAAAGTATCCTGTAGTATGTGTGCTTAAAAAAGGGCAGAAAGTAAAGGTATTCGGTAAAATAGACAGCTGGTATGCGGTATATGATGTGAGCAGCGGATGTGTTGGAGCGGTGTCTGCACAATACATAAAGACATCCGGATCAACTACTGCCAAGACACCAACAACCAAAACTCCGACAACCAAGACTCCTACGGCTAAGACTCCGACTACGCAGACTCCTGCACCTCAGACGCCTACTACCCAGACTCCACAGACAAGTGATAAGACTCCTTCTACCACTCCTCCGGAAGGAATATCCCAGGATGAGCAGAAGTTGCTGGATCTGGTTAATGAAGCCAGGGCAGATGCCGGGGTAGGTCCTCTTGCTTTTGATATGGAGCTGGTGAAGGTTGCTAGGTTGAAAGCTCAGGATATGGTAAACAACAACTACTTTGCTCATCAATCACCGACATATGGTTCACCTTTTGACATGATGAGAAAGTTTGATATTGAGTTCAAAACAGCCGGTGAAAACATAGCCGGAAATCAGACGGTAGAGGCGGCATTTAAAGCATGGATGAATTCCGAAGGCCACAGGAAGAATATACTGAACGGAAGCTTTAATTATACGGGCATAGGCATAGTGGACAGCCCGACTTACGGAAAGGTGCTTGTACAGCAGTTCATAGGAAAGTAAAGTAAAGAGGAGCCGGTGGTAATCTGAAATACACCTCCAAATATTAGTATATGTCTAACATTTGAGGTGCACTTCAATCCACCGGCTCTTTTTTTATTAACCGCGATGAAGAAAAGCTTTTATCAATGCTGTTCTTTCAGATTGATATTAAATATGGGTTCCACTTCGAACTTCATACCTTTGAGATAGTTTAACATTCCGGCATCCTTGAAGTCAAAAACCAGTTTATATGCCCACAGCATCTGGCGTTTGGCCTTCAGAGGGCGGTTGAAAGCGTTGGTTCCATATTTTCCGTCCCCAACTATCGGATGGCCGATATGGGCAAGGTGAGCCCTTATCTGATGGGTTTTCCCTGTTATGAGTTCCACTTCCAGGCGGCTTATATCCTTATCCATATCATAGGATAGAACCCGGTATTTTGTAATAATTTCCGAAGCTCCTTTAACCGGCTCATCGCTGATAAAAACCCTGCTTTTCCTCTCATCCTTGATAAGAAAGCTCCTGAGCTCGGCTGATTGCTTCTTAACCTTGCCCACTACCAGACATTGATAGAATTTGCGCACTTCCTTGTTTTTGATCTTGTCCAGCATTATCCTTAAGGATTCGGCGTTTTTGGCTATTATGACCAGACCTCCCGTATTTCTGTCCAGCCTGTGGCAGAGGCACGGGGTAAAGGAGTTGGTGTCATTGGGATTATATTCTCCCTTGTGCTCAAGATATTCAAGAATGAAGTCTATAAGGGTGTTGTTTGACTGCTCCCTGTCGGGGTGCACCGGTATCCCCTGATCCTTATTTACTATCATTATATTGCTGTCCTCATATACTACTGAAAAACCCCTGGCAAAAGGTGTGCTGTCGGCTTGGGGCACTCCGTCGAGAATTTCATCCACTATGTATATTTCCAGCCGGTCACCCTGGGAGACGACATAATCATCTTTGACCCGCACTCCGTTGACCTTTATGTCCTTCTTTCTGAAGGCTTTGTACATAGCGCCTGACGGCATATTTCTGAAGGTATCCCGAAGGTATTTATCTATACGTTTGCCTGCATTTTCTTTTGTGACTATTATTTCCCTCATATATACTCCTTTTATTATTAATACTTTGCAGTTCTGCATCTTTAGAGATTATTGGCTGTATATTCGATATTTGAAGCAAAAACTCCTTTAATTGTATATATGTCCGTAGCTTTTGTATTTAGTCTGCCCTCGTGAGGGAGGTGATAATGCATTAAATTATGGAAGGGAGCGATAAAGAGATGGATTATAGGTATCAGTTTGATGGAAGATTTCTGCAAACTCACGTTTGTTTTCTTTTCCCTAGTTCAAAACTTCCTCAAGATATCCATGTTTTGCCACTATCTTATGTAAACTAATTATGTTATAATATACAACCGTAATTCAAGAAGCCAATTTACAAATATATACTGCCGAATTCCCTTATTAGGGAAACGGGGGATACAACACAAGGGGGTTAATTCCGGAACAGCCGGAAAGGGTGCTCTTCTACCTAACCCGACAACTAACCTCGTAGGCAAAGAGAGGAGAAAACTAATGCAATACAGAAGATATGTTTTTGGTTCTGTTTTGGCAGCAGCCATTACATCTGTTTTTTATTTTGCAAGTCTCACTACGTCACCTGTTGATAACATAACGGAATCTAATAAGGCTGTGGAGAGCAGCGCAGCGGATGCCGGGACGGAAACCGGGCAGCCTTTGCAGTTGTTTTCTGCGGATGCGGGTGATAGCGCTGCAAACAGCATAACAGGCGATACTGCAAACAGTGCTGCAGACGATACAACAAAAAGTACTGCAGACAGCATTACAAACAACACTGCAGAAAGTGCCACAAAAAGAGCATCAGATATTATTACAGATAGCACAGAGGGTGCCGGCAGTGTTTCTATCATGGCGGAAAACGGGACCCGCTCTGATGCGCATAGCCAGAATCCGAAAAAGGCAGAGGACCAGGCAGGTTCTGCATCCAAATCCATGAAGCAGGCAAATAGCAATTCCTCTACGGTATCCCGAGGAACGGCAAGAGCTTCCGACGTATACCTCATGAAAGGGGATGAAAATTCCAAGGTTATCAAGCTTCAAAAGGATTTGAAAACCCTTGGGTATTTTACCGTAACACCTACCGGCTACTATGGAGACATCACCTATGAAGCGGTAAAAAAGCTGCAAGCTGCGCATAATCTGAAACAGGACGGTATAGTGCATACCAGCACCCTGAAGCTTATTGAAAAGCTGGTAAAGGAAAAAGAGGAAGCGGATAAAGCTGCAGCAAAACAGGCCCAAAGCGATAAGGCTTCAAAACCGGCAGAAGTGGCTAAACCATCCGAAACCGCAAACAGCGGGAAAAAAGCCGAAGATTACATGATGCCATGGTTTGGCGGTGTAGAGAGCTTCTTTGCTCGTGGAGAGACAGCTACGGTATATGATATTAAATCGGGTAAAAGCTTTAAAATAAAAAGGACCTACGGTACCAATCATGCAGATTGTGAGACTCTGACGGCGGAAGATACAAAAATCATGAAGCAGATATACGGCGGCCAGTGGAGCTGGGAAAGAAGGCCGGTAATAGTGACGGTGAATGGGAAAAAGATTGCCGCATCCATGGCCGGAATGCCTCATGCAGGGGTGGACAGTGAACCGGCAAATGCATATGTCAGCAAAAGAAGCGGAGATTATGGAGCTGGTACCAACCTTGATACAGTAAAAGGCAACGGCATGGACGGCCACTTTGATATTCACTTTTTAAACAGCAAGACCCATGGTACGGGTAAAGTGAATGCAGATCACCAGAATGCTGTAAAGGAAGCTGCAAAATGGGCAGCAAGTAATTATTAAACCATATAGGAAAGCAATTGCCGCACAGGCTGCGGTTAAAATATCATAACGGCAAGGGAAAGGGAGATTCATCAATACTAAACCAAAGTATTCATGGGTCTCCCTTTTTTTATGCATAGGATGCTGTTTCCATGTAACATGATTGGGTTCGTTTATTGTTGATCTATCAGATTTCGGGATGATGAGAAAAATCACAGCAGTACTTTCAAAAAAGCTTACAGGCAAGTTGGATTTATATGGACTAAAAATATTATTGAATAAAGAAGTGAATAAAGAACAACCTGTATAGTATTCGACAGCAGGGATTTAGGCTTTGTGAAGCATAACATTATATGGTATACTTACTATAAAATTAGAAAATTGACTATGGAGGTGGAATCATGTCAATTAAGACAGTTAATACCAATAAAGCTCCGGCGGCCATAGGCCCTTATTCTCAGGCAATAATTTCAGGGAACACCGTATTTACATCCGGACAGATACCCATAGACCCCGCTACCGGTGAGGTGGTCAACGGAGGGATAGAAGCCCAGACAAGGAGGGTGCTGGAAAACCTGAAAGCTGTGTTGGAGGCGGCGGGTACCAGCATGTCCAATGTGATAAAAACCACAGTTTTTATCAATGATATGGGAAACTTTGCTGTTGTAAACAGTATATATGGTGAGTATTTTTCTGCTCCCTATCCTGCCAGGTCCTGTGTCGAAGTATCAAAGCTGCCAAAGGGCGTTGAAATCGAGATTGAAGCGGTTGCGGTTATAGACTGATGCAGTATTGATATGTAACCTGCAATTTCATGGCATATGTCATGGGGTATGGACATGATTAAAGAAAGTGAAAAGTGACCTTATCAGCGCCTGTGAATGCCTGTGGCTACTGCAGGTTATCATGCCGATGAAGCAGGAAGCTTGCGGTTTTGGCCTTGGTAGACGACTACATAATTTTGATGCAATTGATGAATATTATTTGTGACAGACACCGTTAAACGGTAAAACCTTGATATTCAATGAAGAGATGCATTATATCTGGTTTACAAGGAGAAGAATATGGGTTTTTACGAGCAAATAAGCAAATATTACGATTATATTTTTCCTGTAGGACAGTCACAGCTGAATTTTATCAAGAAGGCGGCCGGGACTCCCCCCGCGAGGGTTCTTGATGTGGCATGCGGTTCCGGAGGCTATACCGCAGAGCTGTCGAAAAGCGGATATGAGCTTACAGCGGTGGACATTGATGCGGAAATGGTGAACAGGGCAAAGCAAAAGCTGCAGTCGGAGAAGCTTTCAGCCGATGTATTGAGATGCGACATGAAAGAGCTGGAAGAGAAGCTGTCCCCTGGGTTTGACTGCATATTCTGCATAGGGAACTCCATTGTACACCTGGAAAGCTGCGATGCGATTCTGAAGGTTCTCAAGCAGATGAATAAGCTCCTGTCAGATAAAGGGGCCCTGGTGCTGCAGATTATCAATTATGACAGGATTATAAAGTATAACGTTGATGAGCTGCCTCCCATCATCAATGAGGATATTGGCTTGGAGTTCCTGAGGAAATATGAATTTACGGATGACCGGAAATATATAAATTTTAACACCACCTTGACTATAAGGAATGGAAGGGAACCTTTAAAGTATAAAAACTCCGTTAAGCTTTTGCCTCTCATGAGCGGGACCATGCGTGAGCTTTTAAATAAGGCGGGTTTTGAAAAAGTTGAGTTTTTCGGGGATTTTAATTATTCTCTCTATGATGAAGATTCTTTCATGTTGGTAGTCAAGGCTGGAAAATAGGCTGTACGAAATCTCACGGCAGGCGGCAATTTTTGCCGCCTGCGATTTTACTCCGATTGCCTGAAAAAGCATAGCGCTGCTGATACTGTGTTAATGCGTCTGCAGCGTCTGCTGACAGTTATGACACCTCATTCCTAAGAGCCGATGTGGTACCAACATCATGCAGCCGTATTCTACCAGTAACTCCATAGTACATTTCACAGGTACAACAGCCAACTTTACATCTTGTTCCAATGCTTTTTGCTTTTAGCAGTTTATTTATTTTCTATCCTCGGTATGCCAAATCCTGTATTCTTTCTATGGTATCCTCTGCTGTCATATCGGAATTATCTATAATGTCAAATTGATGCTGATCAAAAACCAAAACATCGTAAAAATGCTTTATCCATTTTTCCGGTGTAATGCTGGTATGGCAAGTTCTTGTCTGACACCGTTCTACGGCAACCTGATATTGGGGTTTAAGAAGAATTAACTTGTATTTAAGATTTCGGGATTCAAATATTTCTACAAACTTTTTATAATCTTCTGGCAAAATAACATGGGACAAGACAATGTTTTTACAGAATAATGATAGGATATCAATTTCGCATATGATTTCCTCAGTCAATTCGTTCCATTCATACTGTTTGGTTCCTTTTTTATGTCGGAGCGATTGTATAGCACAATCGCCGTCAACAGCAAGCCAGCCCTTATCGGCAAAAAGCTCTGCAATGGTAGTCTTACCGCTGCCACAGGTGCCATTGAGAACAATGATATTGCCTCCGTTACAAGTGTGAGTGACTGCCACTTCTGCTCCACAGAGTTTACAAGTGGGCAGTATGGGCGAAATACTTATGTTCTGCTTCCTCAAGCTTTCATTATATATTTTTACATTATCTTTTGTAATATTTCCACAATTCGGGCAATCAATCATAATTATCACTCACTTCGAAAATCGGTTAGCCATCAAGTTCACATCAATAGTATAATAAATAATAAAACATTGACGGATACTTATTGTATATCATCGCATATTATGGAATATATTTCAATATGAAGTTTAAAGATGTTATTATCCTCCATTTGTACTGAAAGGTGTGGCCTAAATGCTAATAAGCGCTTTCTGCATATGTTCATAACAGGTTTTAAATTGTTGATTAACGCCTGCTGTTCCCATACATTTCCATAAAAGAACTGTAAAATAAGAGCTTTGTTTTAATATGAGGATTCACCGCAGATAAGAACTGTTTTTGGCAGTTCTTATTTTTTTGCCGCATGTGGTTATACTAATAAAATAATGCCGGTTTTAAGTAAACAAGCCGGAAAACAAAAGCGTTTGCCGGGATACATCGATTAAGATCAGTCGGTATACAGGCATGAGTAACTTCAACAAGCCTGTCATTGAAATAACCTACAACAAGCGGGAGTTATCATATGATTATCAGACTTGGCTATGTAGCAATGACTCTAAACCTGCATGACTGCTCACCGTCCAGCACGGTGACGGTAACAGCATTTAAAAAGCTGGATGAGGAAGCCGGAAAATTCAGGTTAAAAAAGCTTACGCTGAAAAACCTGGAGAATACCAGGCGAATATTGCTTTACAACCAGGCTATGAATATAAAATTATACAGGTTCACATCCAAGCTGGTCCCCCTTGCAACGCACCCGCTGATTGAGGGCTGGGACTATGCGGAGGATTTTCGTGAAGAGTTCAGGAAAATAGGTGATTTGGTCAAGGTAAATGATTTCAGGGTAAGCGCTCACCCGGACCACTTTACCATCATCAATTCGCCTTCGGAGGATGTTTTTAATGATGCGGTAAAGGATCTGGACTATCATGTAAAGATCTATGAAGCTATGGGGCTTGAGGATTATAAATATAAACTGGTTCTCCATGTGGGAGGGCTGTATAAAGATAAAAAATCATCCCTGGAAAGGTTTAAAAAGAATTTTGAAAGCCTTCCGGACAGGATTCGCAGGAGGATAATCATCGAAAATGACGACAAGTCCTATTCGGCATACGACGTCCTTGAGCTTTGCAGGGAGTTGAAGACTCCCATGGTGCTTGATGTTCATCATCATAAATGTGTAAACAACGGAGAGAAGCTGGAGGATATGCTGGAGGAAATTTTCGGCACCTGGGACAATGAAGCTTTTCCACCCAAGATACATTTTTCAAGCCCTAAGAGCGAAAAAGACTTCAGAAGCCATGCCGACAACATCGATTTAAATGAGTTTACGGAATTTCTGGAGATTGCAAAAAAGACAGGCCGGGATTTTGATGTTATGCTGGAGGCAAAAAACAAGGATTCGGCACTTTTAAAGCTTTCAGAGGAACTGGAGGGCTGTCCTGGTATAAGAAGAATAAATAATGGTGAATTTGAGATAATATAAAAGGGAGAGTGATCCTTTATATGAATGGAAGGGAAAAGAAGGCGAAAAGCGGAAAATCAAAAGAGCCAAAGGTGGCTCCGGGTTTCAGTGATGCCAAGTTTGGAGAGAAGGCTACGGAGGATGAAATCCGAAGGGGAGAGTCCACACGGGTAACAAGGCTTTACCTGGATGAGAATGATCCCAGTTGACGTGGGCAATAAGGATGAGAACACCAGGAGCAGTGAATAAACAGCCTCGGAAAGTTAATTAATAGTGAGAAGTTTTCCTGCTCAATGCATTTTTATCTCTCCTGGTTATAAATAATTGGAGAAGCTTTGTGGAAAAAATATCAAAGTATGTTTTAGCCCTTAATATCCATAATATCAATTAGGGAGGGAGTTAATTTAATGGGCGACAAAAAGAAAAAGAAAAACAATACCAAGCAGGAACCCACTTTTGACAACGATCAATTAGGAGAAAACGCTTCTGAGGAATTTGCCCAGGATTATATGCAAAAGGGTAGAACTGCAAAGAAAAAGAAGAAATAAGCTTTTTCCCCATTCTAATTAATGGAGTGGGGATATTTAATTATGTACTGAAAAAGGTGTAAAAGGAGAGAAAGCATATGACGGATAATATGAAAAGAGTTAAGATGAATCAATCCGACGAGCTTATCGAAACCATACGCAATGCCAGCAGCAATATGAACTTTGATGATTATGTAAGAGCTACCGGCCTGGAGAAGGAATTCATATTCAGCATCCTTAAAGGTGAGATTGAGGAAGTCGACGAGGCCACCAGGAGCAAGCTGTCGCTAAAGCACTAATTACGTTGTTTAAAAGGGAGCGTAAGCATTTACATGTAATAGATGATCCTGCCTGCATATCGGCAGATGCTTAAAAATCCGTCGTTTTCCTGCCTGTGGCTTAATTCTAATGGAATCATGTTTGAGTGTTATATCCGGATTTTTATATCCATGACCTCAGCTTTTCTTCATTTATGATCACTATCCGGTCATTCTTTTCGGTAATGGCCTTTTCCTTCTTAAACCGGCTTATCACTCTTGATACGGTTTCCCTTGTGGAACCGATCATATCTGCCAGTTCCTGCCGGGACAGCTGTATGCCGATCTCGAGCCCTATATCCTTTTTATTTCCGTAATCCTTTGACAATTTTATCAGCTGGGAAGCTGTCCTGGAGAATACATCATTGAAGGTCAGTTCCCTTATTTTCTGTTGGGCAAACACCAGCTTGCTCACAAGAATTTTAATGATCTTTAGGGAAAGCTCGGAATTTTCCTTTACAAGCCGTTCAAGATCCCTGTTTTTTATAATCCCAATCACCGCATCTTCATACACGACAGCTGAAGCCGGATAGGGTATGTTGTTGAAAAGAGTCGCCTCTCCGAAAACGTCGCCCTCTCCGAAGATATAAAGTATGTG
>ENA-OWPA01001111-OWPA01001111.1-bioreactor-metagenome-genome-assembly--contig:-NODE-1111-length-21196-cov-1079.663100_pt1 | contig 21196 bp, 11 predicted proteins | sample MGYA00238139_ERZ651803 | MGnify/ENA primary metagenome ERZ651803 (study PRJEB26909, sample SAMN07631231) | bioreactor metagenome | isolation source: Switchgrass digestor | place: USA: Dartmouth... | reverse complement strand
AAGGTCCTGGCCTTTTTTATAGCACTGCTGTTCTGGCTTTATGTTTCGAACGTGACCAACCCTTTCAAAACAGTGACTATATACAATGTGCCAGTGAATGAAATAAACAAGGATTATCTTGACGAAAACGATTATAAACTGAAAAACCAGCCCAGGACATTTATAGACATAACCGTACGGGGACGCCAGAATGTGGTGGAAAAGATCAGATCGACAGATTTTGAGGTCTATATGGACTACTCGCAGATCAAATCGGTCAGCTACAAAAAGCTCACGCTTTCAGAACCGGTATGCATGTTCAAGAACGTGACGATTGAGTCATATAATCCCAAAGAAGTCGATATCCAGCTTACCAGGTACAAAACAAAATATTTCGATTTGGAAGTCGTATCCAACGTAACGATGAAACCGGGTTATGTGATGCTGCGCGCCACGGCTTCGACCGAGCAGATACCGGTGATCCAGGAAGAAACGGTCGTCGACAGCATCGCCTCCGTAAAAGCTTTCATCGAACTGGCCGATGTTGACAGGGACACCGTTGTACAGCAGGTACAGTGTAAAGCATTCGATAAGAACGGCAATGAAATACCCAATATCGATCTGATGAAGGTCAATGTCACTATAGAGACGGCCAAGGAAGTGCCCGTTTCCCTTGTTACAAGGGGAAGGCTTGCCGCCAACCACATCGAGATCCTGGACAACAGGGTGGTAGAGCCTTCCAGGGTACTGGTGAAAGGCCCTCCCGAAACGCTTGAAAACCTGAAGGAGATCAAGACGGAGCAGGTCGACATCGACGGGCTGGATAAGGACCTCAGCACCACGGTCCCGCTGGTCGTCCCTGAAGGAACAGAACTTGTGAACTCGCCAAAAGATGCCAGGGTTTTCATGGATATAGAGGGACTTGTCGTGAGGAATTTTGAATTCACGAAAGACGATATAGCGATACTGAATGCGAGGAATGACGGGACGCTTGTATATGAGATCGTCACAGACAAGGTACTGGTTCAGTTCAGAGGATTGCAGACAGACCTGAACAGTATCGTTGCATCATCGCTGAGGCCTGCGGTGGATGTCGCCGATCTGGCGGAAGGCACCCACAGGCTGCAGTTGAACCTGAACCTGCCCCAGACAGGCAACCTGAACCTGGTGCAAAGGGCCTATGTTGAGGTCCGGATATCCCGGACTCCGGAAACGCCGCCGGAAGAGAACCAGGCAGGCGAACAGCAGTCAGAAGAGAAACCTCCGGCGAACCCATAAATCACAGGAACAGCTCCATTTTGACTGATACGTCCATCCTGTGCACGACGATACAATAAAGTGCAAAAATGCAAAAAAATTCATGCTAAAGCATTGAAATACAGGTATGAATTGCATTATCATATTGGTGTTATATTAAAATCTATTCACCAGGGGGAAAAATATGGCAAGGCTTTTTGGAACAGATGGCGTCAGGGGAGTAGCGAACACGGAGCTTACAGCGGAGCTTGTATATAAGCTGGGGCAGGCGGGAGCGTATGTGCTCACTTCCGAAACGCATCACACTCCGAAGATATTGGTGGGAATGGATACGAGGATATCCGGAAACATGCTTGAATCCGCCCTTGTGGCAGGTATCTGCTCAGTCGGGGCGGAGGCGGTCTGCCTGGGTGTCATACCGACACCTGCAGTGGCATATCTTACGAGATACTACAAAGCTGATGCCGGCGTAGTTATTTCAGCTTCCCACAATCCGTTCGAATTCAACGGCATCAAGTTTTTCGACTCGAGGGGATACAAGCTGCCGGATGCTACGGAAGATAAGATCGAAGAACTGGTCAGAAACGGGTTCGACAATTCGTTGCTCCCGTCAGGCGCCGGGGTAGGCAGGAGGAAGACAGCCGAAAACACCCTGCGCGACTATGTCGATTTCCTGAAGAGCACCATAGATCACGATCTGAAGGGACTGAAAATAGCGTTGGACTGTGCCAACGGCGCTTCATACCAGGCAGCCCCGATGCTGCTGGAAGAACTGGGAGCCCAGGTCTTACCGATAAACAACTGCCCTGACGGTCTGAACATAAACCGTGACTGCGGTTCGACCCACATATCGCGGCTAAAGGAATACGTCAAAGAGTGCGGCGCCGATGTCGGCCTTGCATTTGACGGCGATGCGGACAGGGTGCTTGCCGTGGACGAAAACGGCGAACTGGTGGACGGCGACAAGATAATGGCGATAATCGGGCTGGAACTGAAAAAAGCGGGACAGCTTGCCCATGATACGATAGTGGTCACGGTGATGAGCAATATCGGACTGGACATAATGGCACGCGAAAACGGCCTCAACCTGGTCAAGACCAAAGTGGGCGACAGGTATGTGCTCGAGGAGATGCTGGACAAGGGATATGTACTGGGCGGCGAGCAATCAGGACACATAATCTTCCTGAAGCACAGCACCACCGGTGACGGCCTGCTTACTGCACTGCAGCTTCTGAACGTGATGAGGTCGACCGGCCGCAGGCTGTCTGACCTGGCAGGCGTGATGCAGGTGCTGCCGCAGGTTTTGAAGAATGCAAAAGTCAAAAATGAAAACAAGCACAGGTACATGGAAGACGAACTGGTCGCGAAACTCTGCCGTGAACTGGAAGATGAGTTCAAGGGCGAAGGCAGGGTGCTGATCAGGCCTTCGGGTACGGAACCGCTCGTGCGTGTCATGATCGAAGGAAAGGACAGGGAGTATATAGCAAAAAGAGCTTCGGAACTGGTCTCAGTGATCGAAGAAAGGCTCGGCTGATCCTGGAGAAGAGCGGCCGGGATGATATGGCGCAGGTATAGTATGACTAAAAAAGCCTCGGCTGAGGATACAGACCTCAACTGAGGCTTTTTTGCATGTACTGTTTCGTTTTCGGTATGGCTTCGCCACGACGTATCCTGCAGCCTGAATGAGCAGCCGCTTATGTATGCATAGCCGCTTAAGTCCTGATCACCATTACACCGCTGCTCTTCAGTACATGATTTGAAGGCACATAACCCCTCACAGAGGTCAGGGGATAAACTATGCAGTTCTTTCCGATGACCGTTCCCGGATTCAGCACGCTGTTGCAGCCTACTTCCGAGTTGTCGCCGATCATGGCGCCAAATTTCCGCAGGCCCGTTTCTATAGTCCTGTACCCGTCGGTCACTTTGACATTCGTGCCGTAGGATTTCAGGTTCGAACAGATGACGCCTGCCCCGGTATGTGCCTTATATCCAAGGATCGAATCTCCTACATAGTTGAAATGCGGTACCTGGACCTTATTGAACAGCAGAGCGTTCTTCAGCTCCGTGGAGTTGCCGATGACACACTCGTTGCCTATGATCACGTTTTCCCTTATGTACGCACATTGCCTGAGTTCGCAGTTATACCCGATGATAGCCGGCCCCTTTATCGTTACTGTCTTTTCGATAGTCGTGCCCTTGCCAACCCATACATTTTCGCTTATCTGCTCGAAATCGGCAGGCAGTGTTTTCGCAAACTCCAAAAGGAAGGTTTTTATCCTCGGCAGCGCTTCCCACGGATATTCCAGGCCGTCGAAAATCTCTCTTTCAAAGCATTCATTCAGATCAAACAGGTCGGTGATCCTAACATCCATACATTTTCCTCTTTCTATAAAAAGTTTGCCCGTAACTGCCGATGCAGCCGCCATTCTTTATATATGTTCCAGTGTGCGGTATAATGTTTTTACGGGTAATTTTATTTTAACATAAACTGCACTTTTGAGTACACTATCCGGGAAAAAAAGACAGGGCATATATCAAAGGAGAAAGTGCATGGATTTCAGGAATCTGTACATGCCGCTGACCGCAGGCAGCAGGAACCCGACCTATACCGAGAAGCCCCCGTGCGGGGCGCTGGCCCCGTTTGTACGCTGTTACTGGTATTACGAAGAAATCCGCGAAGATCACGACAGCCTTGTGATCCCTGATACCTGTGTGGATATCATATTTTCGGTGGGTAAAGAGGGCTGTGTTGACGCGACTTTTTGCGGTGTCAATGACAGGCCTTACTTCAGCCGTGTTTCGAATCCGTCGCCGGAAAAGAGAAGATTTGCAGCCAGGTTTTATATCTGGGCTTTTTCAGTGCTATGCGGCGAAACACTGCTTAACACGCGGAACATGTTTCTGCAGGGGGAGCAGTTCCTTGGCCGTTACGTGAACGAGATGAGGAAGATCCTGGATATCGGCAGCAGGTTCGACGAATTCATAAGGCTTTCGGACAGTATCCTGTCACAGCAGCTGAACGGCAGGTATCAGGACGACGGTTTCACGGATGCGGTGTTCCAGGTCCTGAAGAACAGGGGCAATATCCGGATAAACGAGCTTGCAGCGAGGTGCTTCATAAGCAGAAGGCAGCTGGAACGGAAGTTTCGCGAGAGGATGGACCTGTCACCCAAGGAATTTGCCGGCCTGATAAGGTACCAGAATACTTGGAGGGGCATCCTCCTGTCACAGGATGTGAAGGACATTGTATTCCAGCTTGGCTACAGCGACCAGTCCCATTTGCTGAGGGAGTTCAGGACTTACCACGGTTCAACACCTGCCGAAGCGAAGGCATTCGCTCTCGGGATGAAGCAGGCAGATCCGTTGACGATATAAATAACGGCAGCATCTGTGTACATTCCATATTTGGTTTTTCACATGTCGCATTTATTCTATATGGATCTCCGGTATCGGTGTATGCTGTTTGCAAAAAGCATAAAGGGGAAATCAGGATGGGAGACTGTGTTTTCGATAAAGCAAGGAAATGGATCTGCCGGAATGCCAGGCCGCTGGACCGTGAGCGGTTCAGGTATCTGTTCGAAAACGGAAGCAGGGAGGCAGTATTGTCAGCGCTGGCGGAGTACCAGAATGAAGACGGCGGTTTAGGGCATGCCCTGGAAGCGGACTGCTTTAATCCGAACTCCTCCCCGATCCAGACCTGGGCAGCGACGGAGATCCTGCATGAAATCGGGCTTGAAGAGGATCATCCGATAGTACGGGGGATCCTGGCATACCTGGACAGCGGCAGGGATTTCAACGGAAAATGCTGGCTATATACCGTGCCTTCAAACAATGACTACCCCCGTGCGCCATGGTGGACTTATGACAGCATTACCTATGACACCGTCACTTACAATCCGACCGCCGCGCTGGCAGGCTTTGCGCTGATTTTTGCGCCAAGGGAAAGCGGCCTGTACAGAAAATGTTACGAAATTGCGAAGGAAGCGATACGTTACCTGGAGGAAACGGACAAGTGCGATGAAATGCATACACTTGCCTGTTATGTGAGGCTGGCCGAGTGCTGCCGCAAAGCAGGGCTTGCTGATGAACTGGGCATCGGAGAACTTGAGGAGGTACTGGTGCAGAGGATAAACAAGGTAATGACATGGGACACGGAGTCATGGAAAACGAAATATGTGTGCAAGCCTTCGAACTTCTTTATGGACAAGGATAGCTACCTGTATCGGCACTTTGCGGAACTGGCGGAACGTGAATGCGAATTTATAAGGAACGCGCAGCAGCCGGACGGTACCTGGTCCATAAACTGGAACTGGGAGGGCCATGAAGAGCAATGGCATATCGCAAAGAACTGGTGGAAGGCCCATCTGGCCATAATGAACCTGAGGTTCCTGCGGGGCATTACCGGAAAACTGCCTGTAAAGAAGCATATTATAAGAGAAGTAAACACTTAAGTAATGGAGCGGTCCGGACGGGCCGCTCTTCCCGTTATCTGATTTCCTTATCGAGTACTGCTGTTTCAAAAACGGCGGATCCGGATCATCGGAATACCATTCGGTCGGGATATGGTTCCAGGGCACCAGGGAGAACATGAATATACATATAAGGTATAACACATTCGAGAATATCGCCAGGAAAGACGGCACCGGGTACATCACCCCGGACTATCGCAAAGATGCGGATACGCCGACATACAGCAGACGCCCGCTGGCTGCATCGGGATATACCGCAGGGAACCGCTGGAGAAGCTGGAGACTGTTATGAGGCAATAAAGTCAAAGGACTTTATGAGGTTGACATAAATAGTACCAAATAAATCATATCAGAAGGACCATTTCTGAAATATTAAGCCACAAGCATGATTTTTTCCTGTTATATTTTGAAGATAGTTCATTTTTTATGTAAAATAAGATATGATATTTGCACAAATCTTATTTTTCGATGGCATTAAAAGGTCGGTTTTCAGTATCCCATCTTATTATGCCATCCGGAGGAAAGGAGCGAACCATGAGAAGTATCAAAACAAGGCTTATTATCTACTTTTCTGCTGTAATAGCCATTGCATCGGCCGCGCTCGGGGTCATATCAGTCCGGATAGCCACCAGTGCCCTTGCACGGGAAGCCGAGAAGGCCCTCTATTCAATGGCCGCCGATGCAGCAAGGCTTACGGAGAGCAGGATCCAAACCCAAATGAGAACACTGGAGATGCTAGCGATGAGAGAGGATATCCAAAGCATGGACTGGGATATCCAGAAGCAGGTCCTGCTGAGCCAGGTATCGAAAACCGGTTTCCTTGACATCGGAGTTGTAACATCTGACGGCACCACAAATTATTCAGACGGATCGACCAGCCAGCTGGGTGACAGGGAGTACATAAAGAAAGCCCTTGCCGGCGAAAAGAACGTATCGGATCTGCTGGTGAGCCGCGTGACCGGCCAGCTGGCCCTCATATATGCCGTGCCGATAGAGAAGGACGGCAGGGTGGTCGGAGCCCTTATAGGACGCAGGGACGGAAATGCATTGAGCGATATTACCGGCGGGAGCGGATTCGGTGACAGCGGATATGCATACATGATAAACAGTAAGGGTACTGTAGTCGCCCATCCCGACAGTGAAAAGGTCTTCAGCCAGTGGAACCCGATAGAAGAAGTCCAAAATGACGAATCGCTGAGGTCGGTGGCGGCAGAATTCGAAACGATCCTGCGGGAAAAAGCGGGAGTGAGCAGTTATACTTTCATGGGCCGGGAACTGTACAATGCATTCGTGCCGGTAGAAGGGACAGACTGGACCATAATAGTTGCCGCGGACAAAAAAGAAGTCCTGGCTTCCATTTCCGAACTGAGGGGATCCATATTGATCACAGCATCGGTCATTCTGCTGATCAGCATCGCGCTGATATATTTCATCGGAAATTCGATAGCCGTCCCGGTCATCGAGGCAGCGAAGCTTTCGGAGAAAATAGCGGCACTTGACATTACACAGGATGTGCCGAAGAAAAACCTTATGAAGAAGGATGAAACAGGAAAACTGTCGGCAGCGATGCAGACCATAACCGACAGTTTCAGGAAAATAATCGGCGAAATAAGCGATTTTGCGGAACAGGTGGCGGCAGCTTCAGAGGAACTGACAGCTTCAACACAGCAAACAGCCACGACTGCGGAAGAAGTATCAAGGGTAGTGGAGGATATAGCCAGAGGCGCCTCCGACCAGGCAGAAAGCGTCCAGGAAGGGACATCGAAGGCAGTCCGGCTTGGTGAAGCGATCGAAAAGGATCTGGATTATGTAGACAACCTGAATACCGCTTCCAATAAAGTTAAGGAGGTCGTCAGCAACGGACTGCAGGAGATGGACGAACTGACCAGGATAACTGAGGAGAGCGGCAATGCGGCAAGGGAGATATACGACGTCATACTGAGGACCCGTGACAGTTCTGAAAAGATCGGGCAGGCAAGCAATGTGATAGCATCCATTGCAGACCAGACAAACATGCTGGCGCTGAATGCCGCCATAGAAGCAGCAAGGGCAGGGGAATCAGGGAAAGGCTTCGCGGTGGTCGCGGATGAGATCAAAAAGCTGGCGGAGCAGTGTTCGAACTATACAAAGGAGATCGACAGCATAGTGAAAGAACTCCGGGATAACGCCCAGAATGCGGTCAGAACGATTGACAGGGTGGCCGTGATAACTACGGAGCAGGCGCAAAGCGTGACCAGGAGCAAGGAAAGATACGCGCTTATCGCAAGCGCAATGAATGACGCCATACAGGTGGTCGACCAGCTTACTGCTTTCGGACATGAAATAGGAAGATTGAAGGATGACATAATTGAAACGTTGCACAGCCTGTCAGCGACGGCAGAAGAGAATTCCGCCTCAACGGAGCAGATGGCGTCATCCATGGAAGAGCAGACCGCGGCGATCGAAGAAATAGCCAATGCCAGCGAAAGCCTGTCGCAGCTGGCACAAAAACTCCAGTCGATAGTAAAAAGGTTCAGGGTGTAGCACGGATGATCATTTGATCTGTGTTGCAGATATAAACCTGATACAGGATGCGAGAAAAGGATCTGATCCATGAACAACAGGTCCATGGATCAGATTTGTCTTTACCGGATATCAACTGTCAGAGGAAAGCTTTTTTGAGCCTCTCGAGAGCTTCCCGGAGGATAGCCGCAGGGCAGCCGATGTTCATGCGCTGGAAGCCTTCCCCGCCCGCTCCGAACATGGTTCCGGCATTCAGCCACAGGCCTGCCTTATGCACGATCAGATCATTAAGTTCCTTGTCCGGGATGCCCAGTGCGCGGAAGTCGAGCCAGACCAGGTATGTGCCCTCCGGTTCTACAAGCCGGATGGACGGAAGCTCATGCCTGAGGAAGTCCCGGAGAAGGTCCAGGTTCGAGACAAGGTAGCGTATAAGGTCATCCAGCCATTGCGCCCCATATTTATATGCAGCCCTGCATGCCACAAGCCCCATTATGTTGGGCTGGCTGTAACCGGTCCTTTCGAGTTCCTGTTTGAAAAGCTTGCGCATGTCTGCATTTGATATAAAGACATTCGAAATCTGCAGGCCAGCCAGGTTGAATGTCTTGGTCGGAGCCGTGCAGGTAACTGTTATATCGGAAAACTCCGGCCTTACAGTTTCGAAAACGTGGTGGCGGTATCCGGGATAGACGAAATCGGCGTGTATCTCATCCGCAACTACCTTTATGCCGTGTTTTAAGCATATTTCTCCCATCGCGGCAAGCTCGTCCTTCGTCCATACGCGTCCGACCGGATTGTGCGGGCTGCAGAGGATAAAGAGCTTCACGTTGTTTTTGACTATTTTGTCTTCGAAATCGTCAAAATCTATCGAATACTTACCGTCATTATATACCAGTTCATTTACGACCAGTTTGCGGTCGTTTGCGAGGACAGATCCTGCGAACGGATGGTAGACCGGCTGCTGGATAAGGACAGAGTCGCCTTCATTCGTCAGTGCGCGGATCGCAGTGCAGACAGCAAAAACGACGCCGGGTGTTTTTACAAGCCACTTGGGTGAAAGATGCCAGCCGAACCGGCTGGCGTACCAATCGGCCAATGCGTTGTAGTAGTCGTCATTTATGGCGTCGCTGTATCCGAAAATGCCGTGGAGGCTTTTATCAACGAGCGCTTCCAATACTTCCGGCGGTGAAGGGAAATCCATGTCGGCCACCCATAACGGGAGGATATCTTCCGGCAGCCCCCTTTTTGCCGCAAGATCATACTTCAGCGAGTCAGTTCCGTGACGGTCGATTACTTTATCAAATGAGTATGTCATATCTTGTTTGCCTCCGGTGCGAAGTATAAGTTGGTGATCCAACACTTGTTTTCGGAAAGTTCTGTTTCTTCATAAACTGTATCGGTTAATCACCCAATGCCTGCTCCAGGTCCGCGATCAGGTCAGCCGCGGATTCCAGCCCAACAGAGAGGCGCAGCAAACGTTCATTTATACCCTTGGCCTCCCGCGCTTCCTTTGGTATGTCGGCGTGGGTCTGCAGCATCGGGTATGTGACGAGGCTTTCCACGCCGCCGAGACTTTCGGCATACTGTATGACATTCACCCGCTGCAGGAGTCCCAGGGCTGTTTTCTCGCTGTCTGTTTCAAATGAGATCATCGCTCCGAAACCTGTCGTTTGCTTTTTCGATATCTCATACTGGGGATGGGACGGGAGACCGACATAATATACCTTTTTGATCTTTTTATGGGTGCAGAGCCATTGGGCGATCTTCATCGCGTTTTCCTGCTGGCGTTCCATCCGGACAGCCAGCGTTTTGACACCGCGGATCATGAGCCAGCTGTCGAATGGCGAGAGGCACGCCCCCGTCGTCTTGTATATGAAGCGCAGCCGCTCGGACAGGGCTGCATCCGACACTGCAAGGAATCCTGCCAGCGTGTCGTTATGTCCGCCGAGATATTTCGTGCCGCTGTGGACCACTATATCGGCGCCTAGATCCAGAGGCTTCTGGAAACACGGCGTCAGGAAAGTGTTGTCCACGACCAGCAGAAGGCCGTGCTCCTTACAGAGCTCTGAGACGGCTGCGATGTCCGTGACCTGCATCATCGGGTTGGTAGGCGTTTCGACAAAGATGGCTTTTGTCTCCGGCCTGATAAGCGAGGATACCTTTTCTATATCCGAGGTATCGGCAAAATCGAATGAAAGCCCGTTTTTTCCGGATATGTGGCAGAACAGCCGGTGGGAACCTCCGTAAAGATCGTCCGAGGCAATGAAATGGTCCCCGGGGCTGAAGAGCTCCATTAGCGCTGCGATGGCCGCCATTCCCGTGGAAAAAGCCATGGCATCGATGCCGTTCTCGAGTTTCGCAATGGTTTTTTCCAGGTGTTCCCGCGTCGGGTTCTGCAGCCTGGAATAATCGTATCCCGTGCTCAGCCCGACACCGGGGTGGGCGAAGGTGGCAGACTGGAAGATCGGGACGCTGATCGCACCGGTGGAATCATATCTTGTATCGTTTCCGTGGATGCATAAAGTTTCGAATTCCATAAACATACCCCTCTTACGGCAAATCTCATATCTCGGATCAAGATTTTCACATATCGTCATATCTTTAGGCCCAGGCATCATATTGCATATGTCGAGTCTCATGTTTCATATCGTTTATCTTCGTCCTTTACCTATTATCTTCTTTCCAGGTCTTATACCTTATCACCAGGTCTTTGCCTGTCCGCTGCTGATTACTTCCTGCTGAATATATCTATATCTCTTACCTCGTACACTTCATCATATATAAACTTCATATATAATACATGATCGACTGTCCACCGCTGTATTTTTCTGTTTCTAAGACCAGATCCTCCAGGGTGATACGGGACAACGCATCGCTCAGTGACCTGTCCATGGCCTCGAATACTGACGAGCGCATTGCCGCCTCGATTTCCGGAGCTTTTTCCGGCACGGTGTCTTCCACTGCTTCGAATAAAGAGGTTTCAACGGCTGACAGCACATCCAGCACGGTTATCTGTTCCGGCGGACGGACGAGCTGATAGCCGCCCTGCGCACCTTTGACCGATCGGACGATGTCGCCGCGCTTCAACATTGAGAAGACCTGCTCGAGGTAAATTTTTGAGATGCCCAGCCTTTCCGAAATGCTGATGACCGTGATACACTCACCACTGTCATATTGCTGCGCCATATTTATTACGGCTGCCAGCGCATAGCGTCCTTTGGCGGAGATTCTCATGGCAAACTCCTCATTTCATATATAATTAGTATGTATTAAATATGATAGGCTAAAATACTGTGTTTGTCAATAGCATACAATTCATATATTTTTTATATATTTTTCCGATAAAACTATTGACAAATATTTCGTCGTGCTGTATTATTATAGCATACTAAACATATATGAATTATATGTTCGATTGACTGAACCGGAAGAGACAACACAGGTTAGCAGAAACGAGGCCTTGAAGCAGGGCTGTAATAAATGAGGCTATAATTGTAGAAGACGGAACGATGCAGATTGTGAAGTAATGAAATTAATATAAGGATATGTTTAGGTTAAGGAGGATGTGTTATGGCGAGAATTTACAAGAATCTTACGGATCTTATCGGAAGGACGCCTTTGCTGGAACTCACCAACTATGGGAAGAAGCATAAGCTTGGAGCAACAGTCATTGGAAAGCTGGAATACTACAATCCGGCTGGCAGCGTGAAGGACAGGATCGCCTGGGCGATGATCGACGATGCTGAAAAAAGAGGGGTGCTGAAGCCTGATTCGGTCATTATCGAGCCGACCAGCGGAAATACAGGTATCGGCCTTGCGTCAGTCGCCGCAGCGCGTGGTTACCGTATTATTCTTACGATGCCTGAGACGATGAGCATTGAGCGCAGGAACCTGCTGAAGGCATACGGCGCTGAACTGGTACTTACCGAGGGTTCCAAGGGAATGCCCGGCGCAATCGCAAAGGCAAAGGAGCTTGCGGCGGAGATCCCGAATTCCTTTATCCCGGGCCAGTTCGACAACCCGGCCAACCCACGGATACACAGGGAGACGACGGGTCCCGAGATCTGGGAGGATACTGACGGGAAGATCGATATTTTCGTTTCCGGAGTCGGCACCGGCGGTACCATAACCGGCGCAGGCGAGTATCTCAGGTCGAAGAATCCGAATATCAAAATAGTGGCAGTAGAACCGGACGCTTCTCCGGTATTGTCGGGCGGCAACCCGGGGCCTCATAAGATCCAGGGCATCGGGGCAGGCTTTGTTCCGGCGGTTCTGAACACAAATGTATATGACGAGATCATCCGCGTGAAGAACGAAGATGCGTTTGAGACCGGACGCGAACTTGCCCGTACCGAGGGACTCCTGATCGGTATTTCCTCCGGCGCGGCAGTCTGGGCAGCGACCGAGCTTGCAAAGCGTCCCGAGAACGCCGGCAAGGTCATAGTCGCGATCCTGCCCGACACCGGCGAGCGCTACCTGTCGACACCGCTGTTCTCTGAGCAGTGATGGGGGATGGATTTTTGGAGGTTAAGATTTAACTTATTCGAATTTTGTGATAATGTAAGTCATACTTAATGAATAAAAAAGCTGTCCCATTGAGGAGACAGCTTTTTTTCATGAAGAGCCTTATCCTAACGGTATGTCTATGATCATTTTCTTAATGTTGGTATACGAAAGACAGAACTGAAGCAATTTGAAGGAGTCAGGAGCTTTAGCCTTTTTCGTCTTTATGAGCCGGAATTTGATAAAAAGTTTGGCAATACATGATGAAAGGAAAATGCCTTTTCGCACTCCATTGAGGTCATGGTGACCAATACGCAGGAAGATGCCGCAAGCTTCGGGCTCAGCGCCGGGGATGAGGTCTATCCCTTTTATATCTCCATCTACGTCAGGGGCACGAGCGAAAAACAAACCCGCTCCCTGCTATGCGATAACTATCTGGCTGCCGGTGGCTATTATACAAAGGTTTGTCGAAGCCGTGCTAGGATGACGTGTACACTCACGCACCCTGACATATACAATAAAGGAATCATATGGGACAAACGAACAGGAGGCAGGTGAAACAAGCACCTGCCTCCTGTTCGTTTGCTAAGTAATAGGATTTTTTTGAATTTTTGTTGAATTGATTTAGTATAGAACATTTATGTACTTATATGCAGAAAAACTTGTTGGGATCATAGCTTGTATCTAAACAGTGGGCCGTTATTATGAGTAATGGTACGAGAGGCAGACACTGAATACTAATATCGGGTTAACATTATATGGTTAACATTTAGAAAAATACCCTTAAAAATTATCATACAACAATTTTATGCAAAGATAATTGAACTTATGAAGGAACTTTAATTTTTACGTCGAATTATGTAATAAATTTACACGTATACTGTAAGCTTGAAGGAGATGATTACAATTAGTGATTATACTTTCAATGATTATTATAATGAAATAAAGAAAAACGTAAAAATTACCGAGGTTTTCGAAAGGTTAGGACTAAAGATATATAAAAGAGGGAAATATTATAAAACTTTATGTCCATTTCATAAAGAAACTAACCCTTCTCTTGTAATATATAAGGAATCTTATCATTGCTTTGGATGTAATGCACATGGAGATATTTTTACTGTAATAAGCCAAATAAAAGGATACTCATTTTACGATACTGTTGCATGGTTAGAAGGTGAATTTCCTTACATAAAGAGCTATAAACCGAAGGAAAAGAAGGCTTTAGTTAAGCCTGTGAATGCATTTGATATCGCTTTTAACTGTTATAGTAACATGAGTGATAAAGAAAAATTAGGACTAGAATATTTTGCCAATAATCGGAAATATGATTCTAGGTACTTACAAGACGCAGAAATCTTTTATGTTACAGGGAATAAGTTGTTAAAATACACTGAAGATAATATTGAAATGAAGCAAGTACTTTTAGAAAAGAAGCTGCTAAAAGAAAAAGTTGTTGATTACGATGAAACAAAAAGTGAAAGATCTTTTCTTCAAGATACTTTTATCAATGATAGGGTTGTTATAACTTTACGTGATTACAATAACTCCATAGTTGGGTTTGCCGGAAGAGCTATTAAAGATGAACCCAAATACCTTTTCACACAGGATCTTCAGAAAAATAATTTATTATATCGACTAAATGTAGTAAAAGAAAAATGCAAAAACGATGAAGAAGAAGTATGCGAATTATATTTAACAGAAGGAATTTTTGATGCATTGAGGTTAGAATTTAATGGGTTTTACGCTGTTTCTGTTTTAGGAAGTCAGATTACAAAAGATCAGGTAAAAATTCTTGATACATTCATAAAAGATATGACGCGAAATAAAAAAGGAGTTATTCTATATTTATTTTTGGATTCTGATAATGCTGGTTTAAAGGGAGCGTTTGATTCAATAAAAAACTTATGGAGAAATAAAGGAACAAGAAAAACAATTGTAAATATTGTTGTAAACAAAGAAAAACTAGCAGGAAAAAATCAAGATATCTTGACGAATGAAAGCAAAGATGAAAAAGAATTCAAGGACCCTGACGAGATATTAAGAGATTTAAATTATGAAGAAAGTGTTAAGTGGATTAAGAATAATACTATTGATGTCTTTGAGTTTTTAATACGTTACTTATATGACAGTGAAAATTTAATATACGATAAGAGAAATAATTCTATTGAAAATGCTTTTAGTGAAATGGACATTGTCGAGAGATTATCTGTAATGGTCAGAATGAAAAGTATTCTATCTGAAAAAATCTGGCGTGAAATCCTCGAATATTATGAAATTATAGAAACTGATTCAACTGCATTTCAGAAATTTTTCCGGTTTATACATGGAATGCAATCTGAAGGAACGAAAGAAAAAACTCCATTATTACCAGAAACGACAGAAGAAGATTTATTTCTTAGAGCGATTTCTATAGCAAAAAACAGTTATGAAAGAGAAGAAACAGTTTTAGATGATTTTTCATGGGACAGAATCCAATATTGTGCCGATATTTTCATACCTTATTTTAAAATTAGTTTGATGAATCAAATAAGCACATCAAATTACAATTACGAAGATAAAGTGCCAATGCTAGCAATACGTGTTCCCAAAAAAAATGATGAATTTAGATTAAAAATGCAATATATTCATGAACAGTTGATATTACAGCAATATGTACTTAATGAATTATTGAGCTCAAACAAGGACGATCCTGAATATGAAAAGCTTGTTCCTGCGGTCAGGTATGATAAAATGACGGGGCGAGTATATACAACAGGATTTGAATATTATGATTTTTATAAAAAACATAATGTAGAAACAGTTAGTTTTGCATATCAGATAGATATGATGTCTGTAAATGGAATTACAACGGGTGAAGGAATGTATAGGCCATTTTATGAATGTTGGCGCTCATTTATTGAGTACATTAAAGATGGTATAAAATCTATTGAAGGAGAATTAGTATATAAAGTAAGATTAGACATTAGAAAATTTTATGATAGAATCCCATTATATGCGGTAAGAAATATGTTGGTATCCCAACTTAGACAGGCATTAACTGTAAGAGGAGACAAATTTTCTAAAATATTGACATCTGATAGCAATCAACATCAAATAGATAATGATTCGCTTGCAGAAAAGCTTGCTGATTGGCTGGATAATCAAGCATTTGGAAATCGATATTATGATACTAAAAACGGAGATATCACCAACAGCGAAAATGGATTATTTGGAGTTCCTCAAGGACCAAATCTATCGTCATATCTGGCAAACATTATTCTGTTTCCCATGGATAAGAGAATTACCGAATATGTTTCAATGGTGAATGATAATGGAAACGATAATGAGCAGAGTAATAAACATAATAATGATAATTGTAAAAAGATACATGTGAGATATGCAAGATATGTAGACGATATGGTTATTGTTTCAGATGATCCCAAGCATTTACATGCCATTAGAGACATAATAGTAAATGAGTTACAGAAGTTGGGGCTCGAACTTAGTCCTAAAACTGATGAGGCTGAGGAGATAAGTAAACGAGATGCCCTCAACTGGCTACTTGATGAAAGAGGTGGGTTAGGAGTTTCTTCGCTATTTGATTTTCCTGATGATTCTTTGGACACAATTTTTGATCAATATGAATATTACGATACTATCAACAGGCGTGACGCTTTAAAACTTCTTAACAATTTAATGTTTGATCCAAATCAAATTGATGATGACAAAATATTCTATAGCACTATTGAATCTATTTTTAAAACAGATGAAGTCAGATATAATGATGTCGTAAGGTTATCAGAAACGATAATCAGATACGTAATCAGAAAGAGTGATGAAGTACGTAGGGAAAACTTGCTAGAGGAATATGAAAAAACATGGGTAAATTACACTAAGGTTAGCCCTCCAAATTCGATGTTTCGCAGAAATGGTATCTGTTTTCTTTCATTTATTGATGGCTTAATCAGAATATTAAGACCTGATAATAGGCTAATAAAAAACTTTGATGAGCAGAAACTAGATAAAAGTGACAGGGTTACGGTAATATCTTTTGTTATTAGTAAGAATCTATTTGAGATACTTGATGAAAAAATTATAAACAATGATGGTGTTTTACTATTGAATAACAGAATACTATATCAAAAATTGCTTCAAATTATTGATTTATCCATTAGAAATTTACCAGATGAAAACCAAGTCCAGCAAATAGGCTGCAGAATAAAGATAAGTGATAAAGCAGTAGATAATTTATATATTTCATATAAGGATAGAATGAGATATTTACTTAATAACAGTAATAATGAATATGAACGGAGATGGATTTATTCATTATATACGAATTTCATCTCAAAGGGCATAGGCGAGGACTTACTGTCAGACATAAAGCAATTGATTCATAGAGAAATGACACTTAATGGTAAGCCATTATTTAGATTTCATTTCTTTGTTACAAGACTTTTAAATTGTAAAAAACTTATTGATTATAAAGATACTAGGGACCAGTTTAGTAGTATAGATATCGCGACTATAAAAGATTTAGATTTTATCAGTGATTTGAGTATATTTGATCAATGTTTGCTTTTATGGTTTGATCATGAGAATGTACAAGACAATGAAAAATATGGGAAGATAGCATTAAAATCGTTAATAAATATAATAGATAAGAGGTTTATTGCATCTGTCTTGCATGAAAACAGAATACTTAAGAAATATTTATTTAATGGTCGACAAGATTTAAGATATTTACCGGTACCGCCAGGTGTAAATTACAGCGGGATTTTTGCAATTAGCGTAAAAAATGAGGGAAGAGAAGAAAAAACAGGTAAATCTGAAAAAGAGGAAGTATTACGAGCTGATTTGAATAATAATAAGCTTGGTGAACATTACTTAGGTTTACGTTGGAGTCATCTTAGAAACACTATCGATAAAGTCCATTTGTATAAAGCTAATATAAAAGGTGATATATGGTTAAGCTTGGATGAATACTTTAGGAAGTATGAAATTCCGTCGTCAGATTTAGTTTATGATGTTTCAAAGATTTACAGGAAGCTAATGAACTTTTTAATAGAGGAAAAAGAAAATGATAAATTAGTTATCTCAAAGTATCATGTTTTTCTAGATAAAAATGATAATATTAGAGTGCTATCATATAAATCAGAGTCAGAATCTAATGTTGCAATATCGAATGGAAGCAATTCTCTGAAACTGGAATTAGTAAATCATATCGGAAATACTTACTGGAAAGTGGGACTGGTGCTTAAAGACGCGCTTTCAATTGGCAATGTGATACTTAGAGATAAAGATTATTCAACACTTATGTTAATTAGTACTTTGAAGCGGTTATGTGGATATTATGAGTATGCCAAGATAGAATCAGCTGAAAAATCCGTTGAAAGGGCTCTCCAGTTACTTGACAATTTCCCGGAAGATGAAAAGGCACAGCAAATTTATGTTCTAAACTCTAATATTGTAAACAGTTTTATAGAATATCGGAAGAATAATTACTGGGATGACGGTTCAATAGTATTTCACTTATACAGATGGTCTCAAAAGTGTCTGGATAAGTATTACAAAGAACTTAAAAGTATATTTGATGAAATTGGTGTAGTTAGTGCAGGAACGGATATTATAAAAAGAAGATCTTCTTGGAGTTATTTTTCGATTGCTCATAACATTAATAATCTAGTGCAAACTTATGCTAATTCTGATGGCGCTACAGTTGGTTTCGAAGCACTTATGAGTGGACTTTATATTAGCTCTGTAATGGAAAACATAAGAATGCAGGTTCTGGAAAGAATAGTTGCACTTAGGCCGCATGAAGCGGAAGGCCTGAATGGGAAGGGATTACAAGATAGTCTAACGGAAGTTATAACAAAAAATAGTGATAAAAACATAAATTTACTTGCCAGTATTTCAAATGATCATTTAGACGAGTTTCGGAGTATTGTAGGTGATCTTTTAGGCAAGAAATATCCGGAATCAATAAAATACTTAACACTGGAAGGTTGGCTGGTGCTTCTTCGCTGGGTACTTGAAATTGATACTTCATCAAAATACGTTACATCACTAAGAATAAAAAAACATGATGAAATTGTAATGCAAGAAGTTAGGAAGAAGTTGAATGATCTTAATGAAAAATTTCTTTTGGCTTATAGCGATGAAAAAAGTACAAACGAAAGTGTAGAATATCCTTTTGACATTGTACAGAAAGCAGTTAGAGTTTGGAATGAGAAACTTTCGATAGAAATGTTTGAGATTCTTAATTCAATAGATGATCTCGATAATGTAGTCGTCGAGGCAAAATCATCACGGTTCTTCAGTAAAATTATTGAGCGTACTCCGGATGCTAAACTAAACAAAGTGTCATTGGATTTAGACGGACTACGTATACATGACATGCCTTACTATTTTTTAACAGAAGCTCATTTCGGGAAAACCAACAGAGTCTTAGAACATAATGAAGAAGGTGAGATTGTTTGGACTCAAACAATAATTGGTAATGAGATTTGTGGAGTATCAGCAATATCATCTGTTGTATATGATTTAGTTAAAATCAGAAGAGTAGAGAATGAGAATTATTCGCACAGCATTTGTAATGAAAGCTATAAAAATGCAATTAGTAATAAGGAAGAGAATGAATTGGGGGGAAAAGAAGATAAGAGTGATAAAGAGGAGGAGAATAAGCAGCTAGAAGAAAATAAGAAAAGCAAATCTACGATGATTGGTAATGAAGATCAGTTAATTTCTAAAGACAATGCTATTGATGAGGATTTTAATGAAATTATTAAACATATTTCTCAATTACAAATTGCAAGTTGGGAAAAAAGAAGGAAAATATTCAAGACATTAGATCGTATAGCTCTTTTCCAATTCGATGTAGACGACAGCTATCAGCATCCTATTTCTGAAGTATGTTTGGATCAATATAGTATAGAAACTCATGAGGTTTCGTTATGCGAAAAAAATATGCGAGAAATCAAGAAAAATCCTGAAAAATGGAACGCAGTAGTTAGCAAAGAAGGCATACTCAAACTTAGAAGTTGTGCAGAATTTAGAAGGAGAAAACTACTGGAAAAGGTTTTTGAAGTTTGCAATATTTTTGAAGTAGATATATTGCTTTTACCGGAATACTCTGTCAGACCGGAAACAGTAATGTGGATGTTAGATCATATTATAAGAAAAGAATATAAGTTTTCAGTGTGGGCTGGCACATTTAGAATAGTACCTGGTTATCTTCTGGATAAAAATGCATTTCAAGATTTATACGATAGCACCGCAATGGAGATAGATCCATTAAATTACTGGGCTGCTGTTCTACCAATTATATGTAATAAACAAAATGATGAAGTGCTAGGGGTTCAAAAGAAGGATTTATTTCCAAGGATAATTGCTCAGAAATACAAGAAATATCCTGCCATATCATTACAGGAATTTATAAATCCTTTCAAAGCGAGTCGTGGACCAATAAAACCAATTGCGAAAACATTTGATAAAGCTACAATATTCGGTGACGCTAGAGATGATGTTATAGAGCTAATTTGCTCTGAATTGTTTATTATGATGAATCCCAGCAATATACAAATGTTTACTTTAGCTTCATACAAACTGTACAATATTTTCTCGAAATCCAAATGTGAATACAAAGACTATTTAGAAGGTACAAAAAACGATATTATAGAGTTTGGCAATTGGACTGCAATAAACAATAGTAAAGGTAAATATTCCAGAACACCTATTATATTAGTTCCGGCATATACAACAAGAGCTATAGATTATTATGTTGCTGGACAGGCGGGTTACCTTTCTTCAGGAATTACAACGGTTTTTTGTAATGCCGTAGGTCCAAAAACAGAAGGAGGAAGCTGTTTCATAGGGACAGATTGCTGGGACAACAGGGATGGTAATGTGAGCTCATATATGCCTGATTATTCACCTTACCATGGTGTAATTCCTGGTATATATAAACAGTTTTACGAATTTAGAGATAGGGGAGGTCTAGGAAGAGAAGAACAAGCATTACTAATTTGCGATATAAATCCAACTATAAGCTTTACTGGCAAACCAAATCCTCAGTCTTTGGGAAAATGTCTTGAGTTAGTTGCACATTTGCCAATTATCGAGTCGCATGTATCAAAAAGAATAGATATTGATAAAAATGTCAACAAGCAAAGGGGAAAAGGGTGTAGATGTAAGATTTCTAAACAGAGAATTATGAGCAAATGTGATAAGGCAATAATGGGTATTACTGACTTATATAGATATTACCTCAGAAGAGAATCTGATGCTAATAGTTATGTATTAACAGTACAAGATAAAACTCCTGATAAAATGAAAGAAGCTCTTGTTAAAATAGGAGAAGCAATTAATAGTGAGTGGATGATAAGAAGAGGTGAAGCGTACTTGATGCAACATATTAACAACCCTCGAGAGTGGCTATAATGCCCCCACTTGTCAAGACAATTTTTTAGCTTTTCTAAGTTAGGTTCTCCTTTCTTTATTTTTGTATAATT
>ENA-OWPA01001110-OWPA01001110.1-bioreactor-metagenome-genome-assembly--contig:-NODE-1110-length-21209-cov-4.295050_pt1 | contig 21209 bp, 21 predicted proteins | sample MGYA00238139_ERZ651803 | MGnify/ENA primary metagenome ERZ651803 (study PRJEB26909, sample SAMN07631231) | bioreactor metagenome | isolation source: Switchgrass digestor | place: USA: Dartmouth... | reverse complement strand
TATATCCAATTGTCCCGGGCCAAGCACCTTCTGTTATGCGGATCGTCATGCAATGCATCCTCAAAATCCAATTGTTATAAAATCCAATATGGTTCTATGCAGGTCTAAATTTCGCCTTAAATCATGCCTTCACTATTTTTTCGCTTAGTTTTTTTAATTCAGCCGCAGCTTTCTCAATATCAGTCTGTGCAAAAATTGCGCTGATTACGGCAACTCCGCATATTCCGGATCCCGACAATTCCATTATGTTTTCCCGGTTTATACCTCCTATAGCTACAACAGGGATATTTACGGCTTCACAGATTTCTTTCAGGGTATCACGGCTTACATAATCTGCGTCCGCCTTGGAACCGGTAGGAAATACTGCTCCAACCCCCAAGTAATCAGCTCCTCTTTTTTCTGCCAATACCGCCTGTTCCACCGTCTGTACCGACACTCCGAGAATCTTGTCCCTGCCTATCAGTTCCCGCACATTGCCGGCCTCCATATCATTCTGCCCCACATGAACTCCATCGGCATCCACTGCTATGGCAATATCTACGTTATCATTGACAACAAAAGGCACATGATATTTCTTACACAGTTCTTTAATCTTTTTTGCTTCCTCGAGGAATTTTTCGGCATCCAATTCTTTCTCTCTGATCTGCATAAAGGTTGCACCGCCCTTTAGTGCCTTTTCCACCGCACTTTCAAGAGTTTCACCGTCCAGCCAGGATCTGTCGGTGACAGCATATAAAAGTAAATCTTTCTTATCGAGTTTCATACTTTGCTCCTTTCTCCATCCATGTTATAAATGGCATCAATAATCAAGCAATAAACACATTGGCAACATCGTTCACAGTTACATAGTTGGTGATATTGTGAATAAGAGGCGTTTTGCTTCGAACATTTTCAACACAATTTTTTATCATGGCAACTCCTTTCGCAAATACAAACCGATGGTCTGCCAACAACATAAAAAAACTGCACATACGCCAACAAAAGCATATATGCAGTAATTTCCGCTAAATATATCCCTACGTTGGCATTACCCAAATCAGGTTACGGGTCTAAGCAACACAGCTTACTCTCAGCCTGCTTCAGCAAGCTCCCCTTTGTATTTATCTGTAATTATACTACAATATGGCAAAAAATCAACCTTGGTATTCACTCATTGTATGATAAAATACTATGATAATCAGCAAGGAGGGGGAAGAAAATAGCAGAAGTTTTATTTATCAACTTAAAGGACTCCATACTTATATTGCAAGTAAAATCAATAAATCTCCTGTTGCTTCATATGTCTACAAAAGGATGCTGCACTGAAGGATATAGTTTTTCCGGCTCGGAAGCATCACAGAATACTTTCACAAATAAATCTTTGGCAATGCAGGCAAGGCCGGAAGCATACCTTACTTCGTTTTCCACTCCATGCACTCTACTCCTCTACAACTTCCTTGAGCAGAAGCCTCTTATCAAACGCTCCCCGTTCCTCAGCCTTTTTCTTGCGTATATTTTCAAAATCCTTAGTATCAACGCCTTTATATTTCAATATGGCATAAACAACTTCCACCAGATCAGCCAATTCATCCACACTGTCTGCCTCGAAATATTCTTTAAGTTCTTCCTCCAGCTTATGATCCAGGTATTTCTTATAGGCTTGAGGCTCAAGCTCTTCAACAATTGCCTTCTTGCCACTCTTTTCAATTATCTCCGGAATTCTGTCTCTCACCAGTTTGTTATATTTGGTTGCATTCATTTTCCCCTGATCTCCCTAAAAGCCTCTATATAAGCCTCCATTGTTCCCTCATCAAAGCACACCATGAACACTTTGTCTATACTGCCGTTCTCCTCCAGAAATCCGGATATCTCCTGCATGGCAATCCTTGCGGCACGCCTTACCGGGAACCTATAAGCACCCGTGCTTATCGACGGAAACGCAATGGTTCTTATTCCGTTTTCCACCGCCAGCTGCAAAGAATTGCGGTAGCAGGAGGCTAACAGCTGATCTTCATTATTGTTTCCACCATGCCAGATTGGCCCTACAGTATGGATCACATATTTGGCAGGCAGCTTGTATCCCTTGGTGATCTTCGCCTTTCCGGTCTCACAGCCGTTCAAATTGCGGCATTCCTTCAAAAGCTCCGGACCGGCAGCCCTGTGAATGGCACCATCCACTCCACCGCCACCAAGAAGCGTGTTGTTTGCTGCATTTACAATAGCATCAACCTCAATTTTTGTTATATCTCCCTGAATTATGCCAATGCGTTCCATTGCCATTCCCCTTCTTGTTTGCATTTATTATACAACAATTTCCTACAAAATAAAACGCCTTAGCGCTTACCTGCATATGACTTTAAGTTTTTTCAATTTCATCGATCTTTCTTGATTCGCTTCCGCAAAAAATCTAATACTTCATAGATGAAATTCTCACAAGCTTGTTGCATAATGTTATTCACAAGATACCCTTCCTGGCAAAAGGCGTGTTTGGCAACTTGTATTTTGCCCGTTTTTTATAGCATTGCAGATTTAAGAAGTTCTTTTGTATATTCATGCTGAGGCTGATAAAACAACTCCCTGACTTCCTTCATCTCTACAATTTCACCCTGATATATGACACAAACCCGGTTGCAAATCTGAAAGACAACATTTAAATCATGGGAAATAAACACATAGGTCAAATTATACTTTTTCTGCAATTCTTTTAGCAAACGCAGTATTTGTGCCTGAATGGTAACATCCAGCGATGATACCGGCTCATCCAGAATCACCAGTTTGGGATTCACAATAAGAGCGGCGGCGATGGCTACTCTTTGCCTCTGACCTCCGCTCAATTGAAAGGGATACCGCTCCAAATGCTTGGAAGTCAAGCCTACCTGCTGTATCATTTCATTGACTCTTGCCATACGTTCCTTTTTCCCAAGATTGGTTTGAAGCTTTAGTGGCTCTTCCAAAATCCATCCGATTTTTTTCGTTGGATTTAAGGAGCTATACGGATCCTGAAAGACCATCTGTGGCTTAACCGCCGATGCTTCGCTACCTATCGCAGCAACATCATTGATTTTAATTGTCCCTTCAAATTCCTTGTTCAGCCCAACTATTGCCTTTGCCAGCGTGGACTTTCCACTTCCGCTTTCCCCGACAATGCCAAGAGTTTCTCCCTGCCTCACTGAAATAGTCGCATCTTTAATTACGTGTTTTCTGCTCTTTTTTGCAAGCAAACCGATGCCTTTCGCGGAATAAAATACATTGAGATTCTGAACTGCCAATATTTCTTTTTGCTCCTTTCTATGATCTGCAAGGCCATTCTTGTCCTCAATATCTGCATTTTCTTTTAAATCTGTAGGGAAAGTCTCATTTTGCTCTCCTTTGGATTTAAAAAACAGCATAGGCACTGCTGCCACCAGTTGCTTCGTATATTCGGTATTGGGATGAGCAAACAGTTCTTTTGCCATCCCGGACTCTACAATCTTACCATCCTTCATTACGATTGCTCTGCCGCAAATGCTCTGTATTACTCTCAAATCATGTGAAATCAAGATAATACTTGTTCCATGTTTATCATTCATCCTTTGGAGCAGTTTGAGTATTTTGCTCTGTGTTGTAACATCCAGTGCCGTTGTAGGTTCATCCGCAATGACAAGCTTAGGGCCGGCAACCATAGCCATTGCTATCATTGCCCTCTGACGCATGCCGCCGGATAGCTGGTGAGGATACCGATGATAAATCTCATGGGGTTCTGATAACCCCACTTCCGTTAATGCTTCTAATGTTAAGGCTTTACACTCTTCCTTCGTATATTTTGAATGAAGTCTTAACATTTCCTCCACCTGGTCTCCTATGGTAAGAAGCGGATTAAAGGATGTCATGGAATCCTGGAATACCATTGATATTTCAGGACCTCTTAGCCTGCGAAGTTTCTTTTCTTCCATGGCCAACAGATTGTTACCAAGAAAATGTATCCCTCCGCTTAAGATTTTTGCAGAGGCAGGCAGCAACCCCATGACAGCCAGGGCAGTCATAGTTTTTCCCGAACCCGATTCTCCTACGATCCCAAGAATTTCACCTTTCTTAACCTCCAAGGAGATATGATCAACTACTGTATTCGTTTTTCTTCGCTTTGTAAATCCAATAGATAAGTTTTCTATATTTAAAAGCGTATCCTTCTTACTCATTCTCCAAACCTCCACTGATGAGGCTAAAGCCAAGAACCGTCAGTATGATCATTAAACCAGGTGCTATTGCATACCATGGTGAATCCAGCAAATAGCTTTGGGCTTCTGACAGCATACGTCCAAGACTTGCCTGAGGTGGCTGAACACCAAGGCCCAGATAACTGAGTCCTGCTTCGGCAAGTACAGCATTATTGAATCCTATCAAAAGGGACGGTATTAAAACCCTTTTTGTATTTGGCAATATGTGCATAAACATGATGCGAAAACTTCCCGCCCCCATTAGTTTTGCATTTTTGACAAAATCTCTTTCTTTCAGTACAATAAACTCACTTCTTATCACGCGGGCATAGCTTGGAATAAATATAATTCCCAAGGCAAAGATGATATTATAGCTTCCCGGCCCAAATACACTAACAAAGACCAATGCCAGTAAAATACTTGGAAAAGAGGTTAGAACATCGTTCAATCTCATCAATACCTCATCGAACCAACCTCCGAAATATCCGGTCAAAGCGCCGACTGCGGTTCCCAGAGATGCACCAATGGATACGATGGCAACGGCTATGATATATGTGGTTCCGGCTCCTTTCATGACACGGCTCAATATGTCCCTGCCGAAATTGTCGGTGCCAAAAAAGTGCGAAAGGCTCGGTGGACTATTTTTCAATGCAGCATTCATTTTATTCGGATCATATGGGGTATAAAAAAATCCGATCAATACAATCAAAAATACAAAAGATACAATCAGCAGACCTAATATATAATTAAAGTGATAGGTTTTCCCCTTAAATTTCATCATTCCCTCCAGCCCGCCTTTGGTCTAATCTCTCTTAACTCTTGGGTCAATCCATTGATAGATAAGGTCAACCAAAAAATTAATAATGATTACTACAGTTACAATATACAGGACAATTGCCTGCATCACAGCGTAATCCCTGTTTGCAATGGATGACACCAACAATCTGCCCAAACCGGGAAGGTTAAATACCTGTTCCACAAGAATGGTTCCTGCCAGAATGTCAGCAAGCATCATGGCCAAAAAAGTTATTACCGGAATTAATGCATTTTTTAATATGTGTCGAAAAAGTATGTTTATATTGGTCATCCCTTTGCTTTTCGCTGTTCTTACATAATCAAGCTCCATTTCCCTAAGCAAAGAGCTTCGTAAAAATTTAACCATCATGGCAATCTTAGGAATTGCCACTGCAATGGCCGGAAATATCATAAACCTTAAGAATATTCCAAAGTTCTCTCCCGGACTGATGTAATTTCCCGGTGTAAACCACCTTAAAATGATACCAAAGATCAATGTAATGAGCATGCCCAAAAAAAAGGATGGTATTGACATAAAAACTTGAGTAACCAGCGTAATGAAAGAATCCAGGATGCCGTTCTTTTTTCTGGCAGATAGAATTCCAAGGGGTATGGAAATAACGACAATTAGAAAAAATGACAACACAGCCAGCCAGAGAGTTACAGTTAAACGATCTCTTATTAAAGCGCTGACCTTCATCTGCATCTGATATTGGGACGAATAACCAAAATCACCCCTTAATGCATCTTTTAACCAATTGATATAGCGTACAGGAATGCTTTTATTTAGTCCCATTGCCTCCCGATATTCCTCCAACTGTTCCTCCGTGGCATCCATACCAAGAGCATTAAGGGCGCTATCCCCTGGAATTATCTGGAAGGCGATGAAGGTTAGAACAGAAGCAAATAACAGCGATACAATGAGAGTAGTTAATTTTTTAATGTTATACTTCATCTAACCTTCACCTCCTAACAAACTCGAAAGTATCTTTATTTCTCTTACATCATCCATCAATCGGACTGCGATCATTTTTTATAATAGACCAATGACATGTCCTGAACATAAATCGGATAATAGGTATACCCGCCCAATTTATCGCTCACTGCAGTCATCTGGTGTGGATCCTGAATATACACTGCAACAGCATCATTGGTAAGCATAGCTTCCATTTGCTTATACAACTGTATCTTTTTTTCTTCTACCGTTTCCGTTTCCCCTTGTTTGTAAAGGGCATCAAATTCCGGGTTGATATAGTTCATGAAGTTATTCTCCGCATCCGAGCGGAACCGTTCCAAAGCCTTCCTTGGTGCCAGTTCGGCAGCAAGACCTACAAGGGTTGTCTCATATTTGCGGCCTTTATACACATCGGACTTCCAGCTTGACCATTCAATCAGCTGAATCTGGGCTGTAATACCAACCTGTTTTAACTGTTCCACAATGACCTGGGCGGTATCAATATGATACTGATAATTTGATGGAACCATAATCGTAAACTTAAAACCATTTGGATATCCTGCTTCTTTTAGCAGCTCCTTGGCCTTCTCAGGGTCATACGGGTAGGTATTCACAAGGCTTTCGTCATAATACTTCTTAAATCCGGGGTACATATTGGTACCAATTACATTGCCCCGCCCCCCGGCAACCATATCAATTACAGCCTGCCGGTCTACTGCATAGCACAGGGCCTGTCTGACCAGTTTATTGTCAAAAGGTGCAACCTTGTTATTAATAAATAGCCCCTGAATCAGATTCATCGGTCCCGATTCCATATGATACCCTTTCGGAAGCTGGGAAGCCTGGGCGTCAGTAATATATGGAAGAATATCAATGTTTCCTGCCTGAAGCTCCATAAATGCAGCATCCGTATTGGATGATATCTTGAAGGTAACTTTATCAAGATAAGGCACCCCTTCAATATAATACTGGTCATTCTTCTCCAGGACAATGCTCTGCAGCGGTGTATAGGATACAAACCTAAAGGGCCCCGTACCTATAGGCTTAGTATCCAACTCTTCATAATCCTTTGGCACGATAGAACATGTTAAATATGGAAGCAGTTCGGTCTCCACCTGCTTCAAGCGAATTTCGATCGTCCTTTCACTGGTCGCAACCACATCAGAAATAACAGAAAGCGCCGATTCTACTATAACCGTTGGATCTTTCGGTTCAAGCATACCGGCGCTTCTTTTTATAGAATATACAACATCATCAGCTGTAACAGGACTGCCATCATGAAATTTCACACCCTCTCGCAGGGTAAAGGTATAAGTCATTCCATCTTCAGAAATATGATAGCTTTCTGCCACAGCCGGAACTAAATTTCCATCTTTGTCAAGCTTTACTAAGCCTTCAAAAATGTTGAATAAAACCTCTTTGGTTCCTGCCGATAATGCTTTGTGTGGGTCAAGACCATCCAAATCCTGGGTTATTCCTACTGTGATTGAACCCCCATAGGTCGGCTCTGATTTTGCCGTTTCCGTAGGTTCAGTTATGGACGAATCCTCATTCGCGGGAGTTTTACTCTTATTTGTATCCTCCTTGTTGCCACTACATCCGTAGAGTGCAACAGTGAATACAGTGATAAGAAGTAATACTTTAGCCAGTTTTTTTGTAAGCATAAATTCACTCCTCACTTATGATTCAGTCTCATTATTAAGTTGTAACTATCATGATAAAATATTTTATCTATATTTTCAAGAAAAAATATTATTTTTATCAATTGGATTTTATTTATACTTACATTTTTAAAATTGGTGAACAAAACTGCCTTTTTATACGTTATATTGGTGAAGGGGTGAAAGAATGAGTGATGACGAAATAATAACTTCGATTGCAGACGGTAAAATAGCTGCATTAGAGCAACTTTATAATCGTACATATAAGAACGTTTATGCCTTCATCTTCTCTATAGTAAAATGCCGGCATACTGCAGAGGACTTGATGCATGACACTTATATGAGAATCTTTGAAAAGGCCTCGACCTATCAAGCTGGAACATGCTTAAGAACATGGTTTATGACAATAGCAAAAAACATGGTTTATGACTATTTCAGAAAAGCCAAAACTATTTTACCGTTTGAAGAAGATCAAGCACAAAACGCTTCATTAAAACCATGTGATACCCCTGAAAATGTAATAGAGCATGTTGCGCTTGAAAACGCTTTGAAAAAGCTTTCTGATCTGGATTCGCAGATTGCAGTTTTATATGCCGTTTGCGGTTACAAGCATAAAGAGATTGCTCAAATTCTTTCAATACCCGAAGGCACTGTGAGACGGCGATACAGGAAAGCTATAAAGCAACTAACTGAGATGATTGGAGGTGCACTATATGGATGACCTGAATAGAAGCTGTAATATTATTAAAGATAAATTTCATGATTCTGTGCCAGATATTTGGGAAAGAATCAAAAAGTCAGCCGCCAGACTCATTGCAGAGCAGTTGCTGGATGAGCTAAAAGGTGTACCGTCACGCTGTGGTAAGTTAATTTATGAACAGGTAAATGAGATACCTGTAGCAAGAAGGGTGGCGTAAAGAATGGATATTAAAGAGCTTGAGTCATTATTTGCCAGATATGAGACTGGCGAAACTGAGTTGTTTGATACCTTGGAAAGGGAATACTCAAAACTGATTGAAGAAAACCCAGATAATATAAATTATATCCATAAATATGGATATCTATATGAATGCTTAGGGCGGTCTTATTTACTAAAAGCAGAAAAAATCTATGAAAGCGCATTATTCAAGCATAAGAAAAAAAATGACGCTGACTATTTCAGAATTGACAATCAATTATTGAGCTTACGGAATTCATTAGGAAAAAATAAGTATTCGATTGAGCTCTATAAAAAAAGGATACTCCAATATCCTGATGATACTGATGAGTACGTATTTCTGGCATTGGCATACCTGAATGCGGATCAGGTTCAGGAGGCAAGGAAGGTTATGGAAGCTGCCGAAAAAATCATATCCGATAATGGCATTAGTCCCTATAGTAAAGCCAACTTTTATGAGGTTTACGGCGAAGTTTGTGCAAGGCTTGGGGAAAACGAAAAAGCACTCGACTACTGGGATAAAGCTGTTACAGATCAATTTAACATGGGAGGATGGTTTAGCAGAGCTTTCATGTTTAAGGAATTAGGCAGATTGGAAGAAGCCGCTTCAGAATGGAAAAGAATAATTAATATGCTCGAAAAACATCATGATCCTCATTATTTGGAATGGCCGAAGGAGGAGCTTGCGAAAATAGAGGCGGAGATTGGTAAAAAATCTTAATTTCAAGCCTGTTTCCAGGTTTTCGGCAGCCGTTGTTCGTTCAGCTTTATGTTGCTAAAAGCAAATTAGGATCTACCGGATTAAAGTTCATTAAGATGCGCTAAAGGGGCTGTCTCAAAATATGATAAATTTTTTGGACAGCTCCCTTTTTACACGTGATCCCCGTTTCATCTACAAAATAATGCATTTATTGATTAAAAGCTTGAAAGCCAGAAATACCTTTGATAATTTTGAGCATGACAAATAATCCGCTTTATTGGTTTTGACCGTTATATTGGATCAAGCCATTTTTTCATTCAATTGTCAACCTCATCGGGCATTTTTTATCCATTATGCCATTTATTATCGCTGTAACCCCTATTCGCTAAATTCTCTACCGAATGTTTTATATTTCATGTCCCTTTGGGAGTACTATTTTGGAAGAAAGTGGAGAAATGTCCCCATTTTTGCTTTTGTGCAATAACAAAATAAACAGAGCAGGCATATTATGATTATGTATACTACTACTTTTCAGGAAAGAAGGAATGATTCATGCCATCTGTTACAATAAATTTACCGAACACCACATTTGTTTCATCTGCAATGCCGGATAACAATAATTCTTTTTATCCTCTGCTTTATACCGGCACAGACCCGAATTTTCTGAATTGCATCAGCCTTATGGAAGTTGAATTGCCCATATTGCCGGTAACAGCAGTAGATAGCGCCATACTTCAGCTAACTGTTATCGCAAAAAGTGGGAATATTCCAAGTCCTGTTGTTGTAAATAAAGTAACAAGCCCGTTTACTGCAGCGACAGTAACCTATAATACGCTGCCTTCCTTTACTCCTACGTCCTCTCAAATTTTAATCACAACCGAGGACTTGTATAAGGCTGTTGAAATTGATGTGACCTCGCTGGTTAATGAATGGCTGAGCGGAATGAGCCCAAACCACGGGATAGCTCTTACCAATAATGATGGTACGACGATCGTTCAGTTTGCCAGCAACAAAATTGTTTACGAACCCTATTTCCCCAAGCTGACCCTGACCTATTCCGAAGCTCCCGCTGACACCACCGGGTCTAGTTTCAGCTATGCCCAACTGGCTCATGTCATTGAGCAGCTCATTGCCCTATACCCCACAAATGTATTTACGGTATTTACACGGGGTTTAACAGCTTCCTCTGTTACCGGCACTCCCTATGCGCTGTTTAAATCGTCATCGGGAACCTTTGGATCCTTATTCATTCTGGATGATGCCGGCCAGAAAGAAGTTATACCTTTACATGCCATAACAGCAATTTACCTGGGTAACGGTACCGTTTATAATCCTTCTATCACGTACCTTACCCCACCGAAGCTTGCTCCAGGCTTTGACACAAACCTGTTGACCGCTTATTACGAATACTTCCCTGTTTCAACAGAGATGGACATGTATTTGGGATCCAATATACATGCAACAGGAATGCTTTACAAGAATGAATACGGAATTATGGTATTGTCCGATACAGAAGGCAATACACCTATATTTATACCAGTATTAAATATCAACGTGGTTCTTCCGACATTTACTACGACTACTGCGGCTAAAGCTGGAAAAGCCAAAGTTACTATAGAAGTAAAGGATAAATGAGATGGCGCGTTAACACGAAAATAAGAATGACATTTTCATTATTGGTTGCGCTTTGTGGACAAAAAGGGGCGTGCTAGTAAATTAACTTAGCATTGAACTTTATTTTCAATAAATTTGCCATTAGCCGTCAAATCAGCTTTGGCTATAACAATATACAACGGCAAAGGTGCTGCGGATGGTAATCCGCAATACCTTTGCTGTTTTTATTGGTCAAGTATGAAGATATAATATCCAAAGAGGATAAATCTATCAATTTTCATCAGCCTTTCCCAGTTGATTACATAAAGTTTATCACAAGGGTCAAACAGTCTCATTGCCTGTAAGTTTGTCATATTTCATAGCCTTATCATACAAAATTGAAAATTTCTGACCATCGCTTTTCATGTTTAAGGTCCTGTCCACCGTGTCAGTTATAATATGAACTGCTTTTGTCACATTACATATATACAGTCCGATGTATTGTGCTAAAACAGGTTTCTACAATTGCATTTTTATTCGATGAAAAAGGGACATATTATCTAAGTATAATAATGTATAATATATAACATCTTATTACTTTATTGTATTTTGATTATTGCTTTTATTGCACATAATATAAACAATGCGTAATTATAATTAATCAATTTTATATTTCAACCTTTTATATTTTAACCCAAGCCCCATAAGTAGTGTTGGAAGCAAGTTTATAATTAGTGACAATACTGGAATATTAGGTAATCCAAAAGAAAGTTTTGATAAAAGAAATGGCGTATAATAAATATTCACCAATACCCAGTGATCACTTAGCTCCTCTGGTATTATCTCAAATAAATTCACTTTAGTTTTCAAAAATGCAAAAAACCATAAAGCAATACCAATAACCCCAATAAAGGAACCTGCAAGAAAATCAAATTTTTTGCTGATGTTTCTGTCTAATAATGTGCCAGAAAAAATATAAACTAATAGAAATGGCACCCCAATAATTATTCTACTTATGATATTACTAGCATACTTAGCAATTACAGGTCCTGTCGCAACAAAGATAATTAAGAAAATAAATGATAAGATTACAATAATCAAATGTAATAATAATGCCTTAAAATTATTTTTCATCCTTACCTCCTTTTGTTATTTTCTAATAACGCTTCTTGGGCATTCCCATTTTCATCTTAATTCTTTCTTGGTATAAACATATCATATCACTTGCTTTGTTTATATATTTTAACAGATTATGGCACAAAAATATAGGGATAGAAAATGAATTAAACCATCTATCCCATATCTTTATACTATATTTAAGATTACAAGCGGGACTTTCCATAAGATTCGATAGTGTCCTTGCTTTTGGGTTTTGCATTAATCATTTCATTGAAATATATTCGACTATTACAGTTTAGGAATGAATTCAGCTAATAATGGATGTGTTGATTGTCATGTGCTTTGAATCCTTTCGGAACAACAATCATCCATTTCAATTAGCTGAATTCAAACCGATTTTATATAGTTTAAATAGGGTTTAATACCTGAAATAAGGCTCAGGTACAGTTACCTTTCATGAAAACCAGCATCACAATTTCCAGGCTTTATAATAATCTGTGGTCTTGAACCCATTTCTTTATAAAATCCATATGGAAGTCAAAATATCCGTCGCTGAGCCAATCACACCCTCTATTCCGCTCCAGGCTCCCGAGATGCATTCCCATCAACCAAATATCCCTGATTGCAACAAATGCGTTAATCGCCTTTAACTCATTAGGATTTAGCTGCCTCACAGAGCTATAGCCGTTCAAAAAATCCTCCCATTGCTTTTGTTTTGGGTCGTCTTTATCAGAAGCAGGCCGGTTTAGTTGCTGATGCCATAAGTAAACGGCAATGTCATACGCCCTCCATCCATATCCAAAGCAGTCAAAATCAAAGAGTGTTATGCTTCCGTCATTTCCAAAATGAACATTGCCGTGATGAATATCTCCATGGGAGATGCCATACTCCAGCTTGCTTTTTGATAATGTTTCATTTACAAAAAGCTTTAATTGATGCCCTGTATCCTCAAGATAATTAAAATCCTTCAGCCGATGGGACATATAAGGTTTTACAATCTCAAGAGGATCATCTATTAAGTGCTTTAAATCTATCTCAAACCGATTATGGATCAAAGTGATTTTGTCTGTTAAGTCATGAATTCTAGCTACCATGCAACCAAGCGAATGGTTTTGCTTCTCATTGGGATTGTCATTCTTTTCTCCTTTTGCTTCGGTGAATAAAACAGCATATCTGATGCCTTCCGGTGCATTAATCTCTTGTATGTACTCACCATCATTGTCTTGCACCGGTGCTGCAATAGAAATACCACAACTGTTTAAATAATTCAGCAGCTCAATTTCTGCTTCTATCTCTTCTTTAGTTCTCCATTTATAGATAGAGACTCTGAGATAAGATGTGACGGCAGCCCCCAGCAAGTGGAACGCAAATACGGCAGCATTATCACCGCTGGATGGCACAAGCACATTTTTACCTCTAAGATTCGGGTATGAGCTTCGTATCATATCCCAAACCGGAGCAGGAAATGCCCGGGACGGGTCTTCGATGATGCACCTGATGATTTCCACGGAAGCGTTTTCAGCGAAATACTCATCGGAACAAGCATCCCATTCCTCTTTTGCCGTACGTATAATTCTATTTTCTTCCATTTTATCGTCCTCCCTTTATATATTCCATTCCCCATTGATGTATAAAGCGTGTAAAAAGATCTCCTTTGGTATAAAGCTTTTTACTTTTCAAGTCGCCGTATTTTTTTGCAAGCTCGCTTACTGGAATTGTGCCATTTATTCTCATGCCCGGCGTTCTCCCATCACGGTAGTTCCTCATGATTTCCTGAATGCCGTCAGTTTTTAAGTTGCCCAGCTTCCACCACTCAGCAGGTTCCGCTATATTGGGATAAACATCGTAATCCGCATTGACAGCCAGGCAAGGCATATTTGCACTTATATTCGGCGGAGTGTTACACTCCATGATTTCCTCAAGCACCCTATACTCCGGCTGTCCCAGCAAATCTGTGCCTTCACGGGTAATCGAAATCAGTTCATCAGGAATCAAGCATAGGTCATCCTCCTCGGGACGAAGATCCTCAATTCCATATCCGTTACCCTCAGGTGATATTCCACCAATAAACACCTCAAACTTTTTCCCTATTTCCTCACAACGTTCAAACAGTTTGAGCTCATATATCATTTTTAGAAAATCATCCAGTTCGTTCAAGCACCGCTTCGTGATGAACAATTGCCAGCGCGGGGCTATACCAACAGCAAGGCACCTTTCCGTCGCAATTAACTGATCGCGGAAAGCACCTTTACGACACATGCCCCAGTCTGTGTTTTCTTCCATACCAAAAAATGTGATCTGGCAGGCTTTGGTCCCTAGCTCCGCCGCCCATTTCGCATAGCTTTCATCCCGCGCAAGACGCCAGGTTGACAAAAGTTCAAACCGTTCTGCCTTTCCCGGTGAGGACAGCTCCTGTTCAAGCAGCCATAACTCCCGATAATCATCCCGGTAATCCGGCTCTCTCCACCACGAAAAAAAGCTCATTTCCGCAATGCCGCGTCCTTCCTCATCATGCCAGTTTCTGAACTGAGCAGCTATATTTTTAAATTCATCGATGGTTATATTACCATTCCTGTGCGAACCTAGCCAACAATGACGGCAGCGGTTCGGGCAGCCGGCCATGTCCACCATAACACCCAGATAAGACATATCAAAATTACTCATTTTCATTGCCTCCCTTCGTTAGCCGCTATAGGCTATATCTTTTTCTTTGCCGCTTCTACAATCCATAATCCGTCGTTTTCATGCCACGGCTCTTTTTCCCGATTACGGTATTCGTGCAGGATTTCAAAACCGCATTCCGCAAGCGTGGACAGCCAAGTATCTCTAGGATAGCATTGCAAGTAAAAAGAATGGTCGAACTGCTCCGCTTTACCATTACCATACTCAATATAGACGGTCTGAGAAATATAGCAGCGTCCTGTTTTTTCATCATCGAACGTATCCCCGGTCTTCCAAACCTTTTTGTCCGGATAAACCTGCTCTTTGGGATAAAAGGCCTTCGGAGGAGCGTAATATGATTCTTTCGGAGGCAAGGCTGTTTCGATTACTAAAACGCCACCCTCCCGCAAATGACGGTGGATGCACAAAAGCGCCTTTTTCACCTCATCAATTGTGTGAATATGCCCAAAGTCAGTGGCAAAGCAGAAATCAGCAGGTGGAATATCGAAGCAGAAAGCTCTCACATCTCCCACAAAGAACTGCAAGCCAGGTACATCACCAAACCGCTTTTTGCCCTCCATAATCATTTCAGGCGTAATGTCGAACGCTGTGACTGTGAATCCTTTACGTGCCATGTATGCACCGGTTTCGCCAATAGCACAGAAGGGAATTAAGACATTTTTGCCATATTGTGCCGCATAGCGGCACCAATATTCGTGTTCTTCAGTGCGGTCATATCCGCCCCAGTCCCAAATTGCAGCGTGACGTGCGTAGTTTCCAATATTGTCTGTCATAAATGAATCCTCCTTAAAATAATATAGTTTATGTTTTTGTAACATTGTTAATTGGGGAGTTTACTTACTGATATTCCTCCAAAAAAATAGCGACAAGGCATAATTTATTTATAAATTCGGCCTTGTCGCTTTTGTATGGATGAACGCCCCATACAAACAACAAAGCCACAGACGAAACGTCCGTGGCCTATATATACTTAATCTTTTCAATGTCGGTAAAAATGGCAACAATAACAAAAGCATAGTAATAACTACACTTAAAGAGCCATATTACCGACGAACCTCAGAAGTAAAAACTTCCTGATTTGGCTCCGCACAACGTCTCGTCGTTATCCATTTGTACGGAGCATATCATTTTATTAGACTTCATAATACCTGACACAAACATTTCAAGCCCTCCTAAACAGTTAAATTATACCATGTAAAATCTAATATAACAAGGGCCGTAGAATCGATTATATTAGTTGCAGTAGAGCTTCATCCGATTTTCAAAGTTTCCCTATCTATTCACTCTTCGGGCATCATAAAAACGCCCTTAAACCCTATTCCAGGCTTCAATTTTCACATATTTTATCCTTCAGAATAACTGCTAAAATTACGCATAATTTTCTTCAAATATCTTAATTATATCATTGTAAATAAGTGTAAATGTTCATAAATCAGAAGTAAAGCAATAAGTTTTTGGGCAGTAGTAGGGACAGAAAACAAAAGCACCTACCGAAGTAAGTGCTGACTTTTAGAATAATGCTTTTATTAATCCTTTATAAATTTTATCGTCAATCTCTAATAAACTCCTTTTGCCATCTTTAAACTGTATTGCTACTTGATAAGTTCCTTTGTTTTTAGCACTAAGTCCACCGGCTAATAGGCCAACCGGTCCAAGCAATGCACCACCCACTAATCCTCTCGCAATACCACTTGCTGCACTCTTTCTATGCTCTTCTGTGATAAGTTCATATGAATCTACTGTATCCTTATTTAGCTTAACTGAATTTAACAATGATACTGCAATAAGCACTTGTCCAGCTGTATATATAACACCTTTACCAGCATAATCGCCTGCAATTACGGAATTTTTCATGAAATCAACCTCCTCTTTGAGGTTATTATATCTCCTATGTAATATTTTGTAAATATAGTGTACATAAGTATCGAACACTGTTATGCATGACCAATGGTGTTACGCTGGACTTGATTGCAATACTTGTTATATCTAATCAAGAATCATAAATTTAACTGCATCGTTAATATTGCACACTATAATGTAAATGTGAAAATTTCATATAAGGAATATTAATGTTTCATTAAGAAATTCAATATTCTCCAGCAAAGCTTTTGACCTAATTCGCTCAATCGCTCCTCTTCATTCGTACCTTTCTTCATAAAATCTACATATATACCTGCTGGAATGAAGCAATAACAACACAAAATTTGCATATGTTTCAATTGATTGAATTAGCCGTTAGCCATCCAGCTTACCGACTGCCTTTTCGATCCGCTTTGCGCATGCGGCACAAGTCATGCCGCTTATTTTATAGTTTCTTTATTCATAAAATTACCGCCTTTCTAAAAGTGAGTGTTGTATGCCCTTTAGTGACACGAAGGTAATCCGCTGGTATCTATAATTTCTTGTATGGTCGGAACGTATTGATTTACTTCATTTTTTATCGCATCAATATCGATTTTGGTAATATCGTCAACAACTTTTACATAGCCATAAAATGCGTTATCAGCTGTAGAAAAATCAAAGTCACTCTGAGGAATCAAACTGATTTTGTTGTCTCCTTCCTGCATATTCATTCGGGCATTATACTTGGGGAATATGAGGGTACTGTTACTGTCGTTGATTTTAACACCTTTAATATTCCATATTGTTTCCGTTCCTCTCTGCATTACCACTACTGCCGGAGAAAACCTGTTTTCTTCCATATCTATTTCAACATAATGCATTCCGTCCTCTATTTTGGCAACGGCAATTTTGTCAGTAGGTATTTTGTAATCTGACTTCTGAACACCTCCATCAGAGCCGGATGCATCAGCATTATTGATATCATCAACCACAGTGATTTTGCTCCTGATCATGCCCATCCAGCAGCTGTACGCGAAGGTACCGGTTTGTGTGGGAGTGAACTCTATGATATTGTCTCCCACCTCCAGCTTTTTGCTTTTGTTATACTTCGGTATTACAATCTCATTGTTACAGCCGTTTATATCGCCTTTCTGAGCCCGTATAGTCCACCTTACAGGTATACCCTTTTGCACTATTATTGGTTCATAACTGCCTGAGGACAGCTTTGTGGTAACTATTTGAACACCATCCTGTATTGTTGCTACGTTGCTGCCTCGGGTGCTGCTTACATCAAACGGCACGGAAGGGAGTGAAAAGCCTGACAATGCCAGACCTCTATTGGTCATGACCACTCCAAGTACGATTACCAGCACAGCACTTACTTTCATCATCTTGTGCGTAAATTTCCCGCTTAATATTGAGCTCACTGCCCCAAATCCGAACATTAAAGGCACTGTGCCAACGCTAAACATAAACATGGACAACGCTCCCGCAGTAAAACCACCGGTACCCAAAGCATAAATCTGCATTGACTGAAGCGGGCCGCACGGCATTAAGCCGTTGAGCAATCCCACATAAAAAGGCCCATATTTGCCGTTGTTATTGTGTATTTTGTTTCCAAAAATTTTTGGCATTCTGGGGTTTAATTTTCTGAGCCATGGGAATATGTTGAGCATATTTAACCCCATGATCACCATGAACACACCGGATATAATAGCCACAATCCCCTTGGCAGCCCCGGAAAAGCTTATACTGGAGCCCAATGCTCCTACTATGCCTCCGATTATGGTATAGGATACCACTCTGCCGCCGTTATAAAGCAAACTTGGTTTTAACTTTGAAATCTTGCCGGAGTTCCCGTTATCAACCTTATATGAAACACATTGAGACAGGTTTATTCCTCCACACATGGCGACACAATGCAGTGAAGTCAGCAATCCAACAAAAAACAGTATTCCGTATCCCATGGATTGATTAATCTCGGGTACAAAGTTAAATCCCACCGTGTTTTTAACAATAATGTAGAGAGCAAACAATATGATACCAATCCCCAACAGTTGGTTGATTGTCATTTTATCATCTACTGCTTTTTTTGTGTTTGCTCTTGGAACAGCCGCAGCACCAGGCTTATTCCTGACTACATAATCCAGCCTTTCTATCGTTTGAGCAATTTGTTCCAGGCCTATAACATTTGCATCGTAGGTAATGTAAACATTGGAGCTGCTGAAAATTGCTTTGACTTCCAATACTCCTTCAAGCTTTTTCAAAGCATTCTCAATTCTCATTTCACAGCTTGTACATGTCATGCCATCTATTTGAAGAATTTTTCGTACCGGTCGCTGTTCCATTCCATACCTCCTTATAAGTAAGGTTAATTAAATTTTACTTTTTTTGGCTGCTGCTCGTACCTTTTTGCTTGTCGGACTTGATTTGCCCATCGTCATACCATCTTTTCATCGTTTATACCACCGAATTTAACACATTTTTGTGGAGATTTTATGAAGAAGCACTGGGATAAATATTAATTTTGTCTTCCATTTGAAGATTGCCTATTGCATGATTTTTATATTTCAGAAAGGCTGTAAAATTCTTTGTCGGACATGAAAATACTCCCCTTTCCGGTACAGGTTTATTTTCTGCCTTTTCACCTCAAGGGGAGTATATCATTGGAACACTGGGCATTTATATTTCCATGCCACTATAATTATAGATTATTCTAATTTTCCACCTTCAATTACAAGGCTCTCTTTGAAATCTTCTCCATATATATCCGCCAATGTTTCATCATATGCCTTGTGTATGAAATTCTCTTTGCCTAAGGCAGCAAGTTCATTGTTAATCCAATCGAGGAGCTCCTTATTGCCCTTCTTGACAGCTGGTGCTATTGTATCCTGTCCACCCAGTGTAGGCACACCGACTACAAATCCGGGATTCTGCTTCGCCCATGCAATCACTTCGGTATTATCGTTAACTATAGCATCGCCACGGCCGTCCTTTAATGCTTCAAATATTTCTGTATACTGTTCGAACTTTAATTGCTCTATTTCTGGATAGTTTTCAGTCAAAAAAGTTTCAGCAGTAGTTCCTTTAGCGACGATGGCTTTTTTACCTTTCAACTGTTCAATCGATGTAATCGGAGCGCTTTCCGGAGAAACTATTCCGAGAGAAACCTTCATATACGGGTTGGCAAAATCCACCTTTTGCTTTCTTTCCTCTGTAACCGTAAAATTAGCCATTATAATATCAACCTTGTTCGATTCCAGGAACGCCACTCTGCTTGCTGCATCGACCAAAACAAATTCAACCTTGGATTCGTCTCCCAAAAGATCCTTGGCAAACCTTCTGGCAATATACACATCAAAGCCCTGGTTTACGCCATTTTCATCAACATAACCAAAGGGGTTTTTATCACTGAACACGCCAATTCTAATCTTACCCCGCTCTTTAATTTCAGCAATAGAACCCTTAACTTCTGACGCACTTTCCTTTGAGCTTGCGTTGCTGCAGCCTGCAAGCATCCCCAGTGCCAATACTGCAATCAATAATAAATGAATAATTCTTCTATTTTTTCTCATTATAACCATTCCCTTCATTTTATGATTTTCTATAATTTAATATTGAAATATATTTAAGAAGTGCTGAGCACGTTCTGTCTTTGGATTCGTAAAAAATTCGTCGGGTTCTGATATCTCACAGATCCTTCCTTTATCAATAAAAACTATCTTATCGGCAACAGCCCGGGCGAAGGACATCTCATGGGTTACAATAACCATTGTCATGCCCTGTTTTGCGAGTCCCAGCATTACATCCAGTACTTCTCTTACCATTTCAGGATCAAGAGATGCTGTAACTTCGTCGAAAAGCATTATCTCAGGATTCATGCACAGAGCCCTTACTATTGCTATTCTCTGCTTCTGACCTCCGGAAAGCTGACGGGGATATGAATCCTTTCGGTCAAACAATCCCACCCTGTCCAGTAGCTGCTTTGCCTGCTCCATCACCTCATCTTTATCTCTTTTTTGTACTTTGACAGGGCCTAATATGATATTTTCAATGACTGTCATGTGGGGAAACAAGTCATAGTTCTGGAATACCATTCCTATATGCTGGCGGATTTCCTGCCAGTTCACATCTTTACCGACAAGGCTTTTATTGCGGTATCTTATATCACCTCCCTGTATTTTCTCCAAGCCGTTGAGACACCTTAAAAGAGTGCTTTTCCCACAGCCTGAAGGTCCCAGAATAACCACAACTTCACCTTTATTAATGCTTAAGTTAATGTCATTAAGGACAGTTGTTTCGTCATATTTCTTATACAAACCCTTTATTTCAAGTAATACTTCCTTTGTTTCCATATGCTTGATCAACACCCCTATCCATTCCATTTGTTTTCCAGTTTCCTGGATATCTTCGAAAGAGGATAACAGATTACGAAGTACAATATAAATACAAAGCCATACACCCAAAAGGATGCCGTAGGTACCTCTGTACGTGAATACTCTATAATTTGCTGTCCTACTTTTATTACATCTATAACCCCGATTAAAACTACCAATGAGGTGGTCTTAACCATTCTTGTAGCCAAATTTATAGCACCCGGCAGCATTCTTCTTACAGCCTGGGGTATAAGAATATACCTGTAAAGGCCCCAAAAGCTAAGCCCTATAGCCTTTCCGGATTCAATCTGATGCTTTGGCAATGATTCCAATGCACCTCTTACGATGTCTCCCATCTCGGCAGCACCCCAAAGGGT
>ENA-OWPA01001107-OWPA01001107.1-bioreactor-metagenome-genome-assembly--contig:-NODE-1107-length-21237-cov-3.441493_pt1 | contig 21237 bp, 22 predicted proteins | sample MGYA00238139_ERZ651803 | MGnify/ENA primary metagenome ERZ651803 (study PRJEB26909, sample SAMN07631231) | bioreactor metagenome | isolation source: Switchgrass digestor | place: USA: Dartmouth... | reverse complement strand
TTAGTTCATCTATCTTATTATTTAAATTATTCTTATTATAAGTAACTAAACCATCTACATAGTATCTTGACTTTCCAAATAATGAACCTATCCACTTAAGTGAATTTTGATCATAATAAACCTTATCAATATCAGCTTTTTCATTAATATGTATTCCTATATCTTCTCCCAGTATTTCTTCTGATTCCCCATCTCTTTCTATTAATCTCAGCTTGTAATCCTCAAAATTTATTTTAATTGTATGTATTATATCATCACGTGTCTTTAATGACACATTAACTCCATTTATTTCTGTGTTAAAAAATAAATGAGTAGCAAAATATAAAGAAACGAGCAAATATACTAATATAATTAGACCTGTTGAAATAATAATTTTTTCTTTTACACCACTTTTAGAAATTCCTTTTATATCAAACTTCTTCATTCTAATTATACCTTTCATTAAAAATACTTTTTTAATCATAATGCCTATTTTATAAATATGTTAGTATTTTTAACTTTAAAACTTATATAATCTTCTAATTTATTTTTAATTAAAAATAGAAAATTTAAAGAGTGCAAAAACTTCTCCGGATTTTGCACTCTTTAATATTTATAAATATTTTTTACTATTGTCCCATGAATAATTTAATATCATCTTCTACTGTTCCAATTCCAGCAATACCAAAGTTATCAACTAAAACTTTAGCTACATTTGGTGATAAAAATGCTGGTAGAGTTGGTCCTAAATGAATGTTTTTAACTCCTAAGTGTAATAATGCAAGTAATACTATTACAGCCTTTTGTTCATACCATGCAATGTTAAATGAAATTGGTAATTCATTTATATCATCAAGTCCAAATACTTCTTTTAATTTAAGAGCTATTACTGCTAATGAGTATGAGTCGTTACATTGTCCAGCGTCTAATACTCTTGGAATTCCATTTATATCTCCTAAGTTTAGCTTGTTGTATTTGTATTTTGCACATCCTGCTGTTAGAATTACTGTATCCTTTGGTAGAGCCTTAGCAAATTCCGTATAGTAATTTCTTTGTTTCATTCTACCATCGCAACCTGCCATTACAAAGAACTTCCTAATTGCTCCTGATTTTACTGCTTCTACTATCTTATCAGCTAAAGCAAATACTTGAGCGTGGGCAAATCCTCCGATAATCTTACCTGTTTCTATTTGAGTAGGTGCAGGAAGTCTCTTAGCATGTTCAATTATTTCTGAGAAATCCTTTGGTTTCCCATCTTGTCTATCTGGAATGTGTTTAAATCCTGGATATCCAGTTGCACCTGTAGTATATACTCTATCTGCATAGGATTCCTTTGGTGGCACTAAGCAGTTAGTTGTAAATAGGATTGGTCCATTGAACTTTTCAAATTCTTCTTTTTGTTTCCACCAAGCATTACCATAATTTCCTACAAAATGATCATATTTTTTGAATGCTGGGTAGTAGTGAGCAGGTAGCATTTCTCCGTGAGTATAAACATCTACTCCAGTACCTTTTGTTTGTTCTAATAGTTCTTCTAAATCTTTTAAATCATGTCCTGATACGAGTATTGCAGGGTTGTTTCTTACGCCAATATTTACTTCTGTAATCTCTGGATTTCCATAAGTTGAAGTATTAGCTTTATCAAGCAATGCCATGGCTTTAACACCATATTCTCCAGTTTTCATTGTTAGATTTATTAAATCCTCTACAGTTAAACTATCATCCATTATATCTGTTAATGCTTTTCTCATGAATTTTGTAATTTCTGGGTCGCTGTATCCAAGATTATCTGCGTGTTCTAAGTATGCAGCCATACCCTTAATTCCGTAAGTTATAAGCTCTCTTAATGAACGTACATCTTCATCTTTAGTAGCTAAAACGCCAACTCTTTCCTTATCGTTATTCGCTTTGTATACTATATCATCATCTGAATTAACTGAAAAAGTTGCAGCATCTTTTAGATTGCTTAAATCTACTCCTTTTTCTTGTAGAGCTTTTCTTATTTCTTCCCTTAACCTAAGCCCTTCTTTTATCTTTGCTAAAAATCTCTCCTTATCAAAGTTTGCATTAGTTATTGTCATAAACAATCCATCTATAATAAATCTGTCTAGTCCAGGTACTTCATACCCTATTTCATCAGCTTTTACTCCTAGTTCAGAAATACCTTTCACAGTATATACCATTAAGTCTTGTAAATTAGCAAGGTCTGCAGTTTTACCACATACCCCTACTTTAGTACAGCCTTTACCTCCAGCTGTTTCTTGACATTGAAAACAAAACATTGACATTTTATTTACCCCCTTGTTTTTTCTTATGGTTATATTTTATTATTTAATCCCTACTAAATCGGTAACCTATGTTACAACTCTAATTTTTATTTAAAATTTATGCATAAATTTTAAATAAAAAAATAGACCAGGGAAGGGGGATTGTCCCTGATCTATAGGTCCATTAATAATCTTTTCCAGCTGCCATTACATTTTCAGGATCGAAAGCATGGCAGGGAGTTACTCCATATACCATACCACATTTAGGGCATTTGTATTCATAGGTTTCCATTAGAAATTCTTCTTCACATTCTTCACACTTTATTGTTAGAGGTACCATCATTGGCTGATTTGCAAAACCCATCATCCTGATTTTATCTACAACTTGTTTACCATTTTCAAATTTACCTGAGCATCCTTCATGCATTTTAATCATCCTTTCCATATTAAAATATTGAATCAATAGTTAAACCATTTCTCAAATCATTTCTCATCCTTTGAATTATGTTGTCCATTTTCTCTAGTTCTTCTAATACTTCCTTTTCCCTTTGGGTTGTTTCAATGATTTTATCTATTCCTCCATTTTTTATAACTATCCTCTTATCAGCCATTAAGGCTAAAATCGGGTCATGGGTAGCCATAAGGACTATTTTATTGCTTCCTACCAATAGATTTAAAGCTTCCTTTCTGTTAATTCCTGCATTTTCAATTTCATCTATCAATACTATAGGTGAAGAGCTCAATATGGCTGTATCGGCAATCATAAGGGCTCTTGATTGACCACCACTTAAACTCGTTACTTGGGAATTTAAGTTAAACTTCTCCCCTGACAAATGGTTAGCCGCTTCCACTATTTCCTTTATTACTTCCTTCTCGTTTACAACCATTCTGCTTTGGGCATGAAGCTCTAAAAATTCATAAACAGTCAAATCCATTACGAAGTTCATATTTTGCGATAGCTGAGCAACTAGCTTATTGTTGGAGGAAAATCTCCACTTCATGCTTGGAACTTCTCCATTTATGAGAATTTTCCTCTTAGTAGGAGTATCTCCTTGGGCTATCCACTCTATATCTGCCAGTAATCTGCTCTTTCCAGATCCTGTTGGTCCCACTATTGATACTATCTGGGATTTATTAATAGTAAGCTCATCAAACTTTTCTCTGTTTCCACTTTTATCAGTTCCTGCTATTATGGTTATGGAGTCAATACTTCTTTCATCTTTAAGTCCTAAAAACTCAATCATTTGGGATATATATTCAGCTAATCCTTCCATAAGACCTTTAATATCAATTCCCCACTCTTCTATTTCCTCTTGGGTAAAGTGGTTGAGATAATCCTCAAAAGTCTTATCCTCATATCCTTCTATATTTAACCTATTTTCCTCAAAGAAGTTGATGACAAAAGGGTATTTCTCTTTAAGTTCCTTAATTGTAAGGGTATTTAATATGCTATTCATATTCATCACCTATTTTCATCTTTCGTACATTTCCCATCTGATAATCTTCGCCTATTCTAGTTTCGCCTAAGCAATAAGAACACAAGGCAGAAGGCATTGGGAATTTTAGAGTTTCCCCTTGTACCGTTTCAATATTCATACTCTCATCATATATCAATGTACTAAGCTCAAAAGCACCCTGTCCAGTAAGACCATTAACGTGAATTGTAACAGCCTTTGGATTTACTGAACTTATTCTGGAAGCAAATACTTCTCTTTCTGCTTGTGACACTATATCTCCCTTGGTAATCACCACAATGTCAGCAGATTTTAACATGGGACCCACTTTTTTAGGAGTATTTATTCCTGATAAATTATCGATTACACATACAGACTTTATATTCTTTATATAGGGCGAACATCTATTACATAAACCTGCTGATTCAGTAATAAGCAAATCTAGATTATTTTTTCTTCCCCATTTAACTACTTCCTCTATATTGCTTACAAAATAATGGTCAGGACAAAGAGACCCGGAAAGCCCCTTTATAACAGGAATGCCTGCTTTCTTGTATATTATATCATCATCTGTATATAAACAGTCAAACTTAGCCACTCCTACAGATAGGTTTCTATCCTTAAAGGCATCTATTACTTTCAATATGACAGAAGTCTTTCCTGTTGATGGAGGCCCTGAAAATGTTACTAAATTCATATTATCACCTCTATTCTGTCTCGTTAAATATCCTTTCACACATGTTTATGAGCTGTCCTATATCATTTTCATTTATATAGTCCCATCCTAGCCACATGTATTTTCTATCCTTTGGAATCTGGTTATCAACTTCTGGATTTGTACTTGGAAATCTTCCGTTATGGGATAATATCTCTCCTACTTCCTTGGACGCAAAGAAGTCTACAAATGGCTTTAATCTGTCTTTTTTAGATTTCTTAGTCAATAAAAAAATTGGACTTATTATAGCCCCATCTTCAGGCCAAACTGCTTCCATAGGTCCACCTTGTTTAGTCATCTTGGTGAAAAAATAAGGCATTATTGTTACCACAGGTCTTTGTTGCTTCATATGGGATTTTACCATTTCTGAAGGATGCATTGCTGAGAAAAGGGATTTTTTCAATCTTCTTATTCCTTCTTCTCCATATGCTTTATATATATTCAATAAGATAGCATTAAACAGATCAAAATCTCCAATGGGTAAGCTCACTTTGTTTTCAAACTCCGGTTTTAAAATGTCCTTCCAAGACCTTGGCATATCAATACCATTTAATTCTTCCCTATTTACAAGAAATACTGCTGGAACCACTGCGATTATAGAATACTGTCCGTCAGGATCTCGTAAATTTATATGTTCATTTTCAAAATCTTCGTTTAACTTGCTAAATTCAGTAATATCCTCAAATGTATCCTTTTGCTTAAATTTACCCATTAATCTTTTATCAAAAAATAAGTCAAAGCCTGCAGATATAAATAAATCTAATAAAGCCTCTTCGTTATCAGAATTCTCTATTGTGTCTTTTAACCAGTCTATACCTTGTGATGCAGCTTTTAACTCATAATCGACAGTTATATCCAGTTTACTTCCTTCCTCATCCATCCATTTATTAAAAGCATCCAACAAAGGCACTCTAACGGGACAAGGAAGAATTCCTCCTATTTTTATATCTGCATCTTCTATCTTTTCTTTTTTAACTAGAGATTGATCTTCTGACACCCTATTTTGTTCTATAACATCAATTAATCTTTGAACAAACTGGTCTATATTTATATTTTTGCTTTTTAAAGCCATTTCCAAAGATATAGTTTTGCCCATGGTCTTTCTCATGGTTTCATTAGCTAAAGGCTTAAATCCATTAGCTACAAATACATCTATGGTTTCAGGATACTTTTCAGTTATGTCATAAACCTTATCCTTTATATCAAAATATTTATTCATTAAAACTCCTCCCAAATTAATTCCTTCTCCAATATTTTTACCATTATTATATACTCAAATTAATAAAAATTCGGTAACATCAGTTACCGAATTTTACGAAACTTTAGGCAGTATTGGGTTATTTGGAGTAAACTCTGGATTTGAAGTTATATATTCGTATATGAATTTCTCCACTGGTACTCCTAGCTTTCTTAATCCTTCATTGCCAAACATCACATTAAATTCTAAAATATATAGCTTGTCCTTAACAACGGCTACATCAAAACCCGCATGGTTCACTTTAAGGCTCTTCGCTACATTTTCTACTAGATTAATGGCTTCTTCAGGAATGTTGTTAAAATCGTAGGAAGCCCCCTTAGCAATATTGTTGTGAAAACCTCCGCTAGGAGCAATTCTCCAATAAGCACAGATTACTCTATCTCCCACGAATACGACTCTCAAATCTCTATCTATAGGAAGCCTTTCCTGTATATATAAAACTTCATTATTGTCCATATAAGCTTGAAGCTGATCTCTGTTCTCTATTAAGAATACTCCTCTGCCCATGGAGTTTTTTATTTCCTTAGCAACTAGAGGATATCCAAAATCCCTTTCTATATCATAAGCAGTAGTACCAAAGCTGCTCATTATCTTAGTATATGGAACGTTATCAGGGTACGTACACTGCAAAGCTCTTGTAGTTTCCACCTTGTTATGGCCTAAATGATAAGTGCTGATGCTGGGAAATATACTTTTATTCAGTCCATATACTAATGCGTTTACCTGCCAATATTCTGGGAACAATAGATAATCTGCTTCTTTAATCCTTTCAACTTCTTTGAACATATTTTCAGGTTTTACATAAGTTACATTTGGTATTCCTAATGTTCTAAATGGATTAAAAGTAACAAACTTCATATGTTTCCATCGCTTGTCCTTTCTAGTTTATGATATATTATTTTACTCACTTGAAAGGACCTTAGCAATATGATTTTAAAAAATTTGTTGAATTATCTGTTTCTTTTTATCCAATACCTAAAGGCAAGTATTAATAGTACATATATGATTATCACTACAAGTAGAGTAAACATCCTCTCCTGAAAAGAACCATCTGCTATTAATACAGGACCCATTCCAAAAAATGTAACCAAAACAAAGAGGAATATAAATACTATATTTCCAATCCAATAAAATATTTTTTCCTTTTTCATAATAATCCCCCTAATGGTATAGTTGCTATTTACTTAACATAAACAGCTTAGTATATTTTCTTCTATATTACCCTATCTTTCCACCAATTATGCTGAATTGTTACTTATCTGATGTAATTTTATCTTATTTATGTGTACAACCTGTTGAAAAAATTATATAATTGTATATAATAATGATGTTTTCTCTATTCTTTTGTAACCTTATACAATAAAAGATAATTAGGAGCTGTGAGCTATGAAAAAAAAGGCATTGATCTTTATCCTACTTTTAATCATCATACTGATAAGTCCCATGATAAGTAAGGAAATTACTGAATCAGCAGGACAACCCCCTTCAGAGAGTTTGGAATCTAAAAGCGATAAATCTAATAACTTAGAAAATGAAAATGTAGCTAAAGAAGAAATAAAAGAAGATCTTTTAGCAGGAACCACTTATATTGTAGATGGGAAAACTATGATAAAGAACACAAATGATATTTTAGTATTGGTAAATAAAAACAGAAACCTTCCTGCAGATTATAAACCTAGCGACCTAGTTATCCCAAATGTCAGGTTCCCTTTCGAGGAAAATCTAGAAAAGAAGTACATGAGAAAAGAAGCTGCCCAAGCTCTAGAAGAACTATTCAATGGCGCTGAAGAGGATAATATCTACCTTTATGCTATTTCAGGATTTAGGTCCTACGAAAGGCAAAAATATCTGTTCGATTATAGAGCTAACAAGGACGGATTTGAAGAAGCAAATAAGCTAACGGCATATCCAGGCCAAAGTGAACACCAAACAGGGCTAGCTATGGACGTATCCTGTAAATCACTAGGATTTGACCTAAGAGAAGAATTTGAACAAACTTCTGAAGGCAAGTGGCTTAAAGAAAATGCACATAAATATGGATTCATAATACGCTATCCTAAGGGAGCTGAAGACATAACTGGATACAGCTATGAGCCTTGGCATGTACGATATGTGGGAATAGAAACTGCTAATAGAATATATGAAAGAGGTATTACATTAGAGGAATACCTAGGTGACGAAAGCAGCATCCCTGTACTTAATAAATAGTACAGGGTTTTTTAATTTCTTAAAGTTGCTTTTACCTTATTTTCATTTAAGATTATTTCTATAGCATCAATTATAGACCTTGTAACTATATCCGCATTTAGAAGTAGTTTCCCACAAGCTCCTTCCCCTTCAATTACAGCTATGGTAAGGATGGACTCTTTAAACATGGGTATATCATTATATCCATTTCCTACACATATGGTTTTCCTACCATTGAGCTTTCTCACTATTTCTTTTTTATATAGGCCTGCATTTTCATTGGGAAAAGTTATTGCCTTAACTCCTAATCCTTTACACTCACTTTCTGATGTTCCATAGGTATCTGATGTTAATATGTATACGTTTACGTATTCCTTTAGCTTTTGTATTAGTTCTTTCACTCCTTCTATTATTTTTCCGTTCACAGCAATAGTACCATTGTAATCCAAAACCACATTTTCTATCTCTATTTCTCCCCTGCCAGGTATTTTATATTTTATCATAATACTACCTCCATCTCTATTTTACAAATATAGCCTTTATATATTTTCAATACAGCTGATAGTACTTGTAATTTAATGTTAAACCTTATATAAAAAGTTCTATTGTTTTAAGTGTATTCCATACTTTATATATTAATTCCACTTTTATAAATATCCTTAAACATGAAGAAATTTATGTTTCTCTTCATTACAATAGTTACCATAATAAGTAAAAATAAAAAGCAGCTAAGCTGCTTTTTTAAATATTAGCCTCCTCCAATTGGTGGAAATAGAGAAATAACATCTCCATCTTTTAACTGACGATCTGATGGACCATCTTTTCCATTTAATAGCATGATAGCCACTTCTTTTTCATCAATATTTAAGGTTTTAAGTATATCCGCAATAGTAGACCCCTCTTTAACTTCCATCACTTGAGTTTTATCCCTGCCCTGTCTAAAGGTAGCAAACAGCCTTACTTCAACCTTTGCCACTCTTTCACCTCCTTGGTAACATTATATATTTGAGTTTACTATAAATAGACTATCTCCCACTTTTACACTGCCACTTTTTGTGACTTTTGCAAACATTACCTGTGTTGATAAAGGGCAGGTAATCCCTTCCTTTATCATAGCACACTCAGGAAAACATCTCTTGCCTATTTCAGTAATTTGAAAAATTGCACGTCCTACTTTAATTAGTGAGCCAGTTTTTATATCATTTAATTTCAAGTTTCTTATTCTTATATTTTCATGGAATTTTTTTATACACAATCCATTACTAGAGGATGACAGTATTTCACCCCATCCTTCGGATGTAAAAAAAGATACTTGCCTGTGTTCCTTATGAGAACCTATATCTCCAACTAAACCCTTGTCTTCTTGAAAATAACCTTCTTCTATTAACATATTGGACCTTGTCTCTTTGTCCTGAATGTAGATTCCTATTACTTGGCCAATTGTCTTGTCCTTATCCAACTACAACACCTCTATAGTATCTCCTTTTTTTACAACTCCACCTTTTATAACCCTTGTAAATATGCCTTCTTTAGGCATTATACATTTTCCTACCTGTTTTGCAATAGCACAAGAAATATGGCACTCTTTTCCGATTTGAGTAACTTCCTGAATGGTTTCCCCTATCTTTAACCTAGTACCAATAGGAAGTTCATGTAAAATTATCCCTTCTGTTGTAATGTTCTCTGCAAAATCTCCGTGCTTTAGCCCCTTTACTCCCATGCTCTCCATTTTCCTATAGCTTTCAATGCCAAGTAAACTTACCTGTCTATGCCATTTGCCTCCATGGGCATCCCCTTCTAGTCCAAAGTCTTCAACGAACATTCCCTTGTCTATAGGTCTTTTCACGGTTCCTTTCTCTTCAGATATATTTATATCTAATACCTTTCCGATTTTATTCATGCTTACCTCCTCCAAAGCTATTCGTTCCTTATGAACTCTCCTGACTTACCTCCAGATTTTTTCATAAGTTTAATCTCCTCTATTACCATTCCTCTATCCACAGCTTTACACATATCATATATGGTTAGTGCAGCTATGGATACCGCTGTTAGTGCTTCCATTTCTACTCCCGTTTTGCCAACAGTTTTAACTTCAGATTCTATTTCTATAGCATCTTTTAATATATTAAATCTTATATTAGATCCAGTTATGAATATATTGTGACACATGGGGATAAGATCGCTTGTCCTCTTAGAAGCCATAATTCCGCCAACTTGTGCAACAGATAGAACATCTCCCTTTTTAATGAGTCCATCTTTTATAAGCTGTATAGTTTCCTCTTTCATCCTTATCCTTCCGTATGCTTTAGCAACTCTTTTAGTATCATCTTTATCTCCCACTTCTACCATATGAGCTCTTCCTTCTTCATTAAAATGAGTAAACTCCATTTTTATCCTCCTATTTGATACATTTTCTTTGATATATACATTCCCTCTTCTAAATGATGAGATTCTGGCTTTTTCTCTATAGCATCAACTATTATCTTCTCTATATCTTCTCCATTTCTCAATGCTTGCCTTAAATCTATTTCATCATCGGAATGAAGGCATAACTTCATTTTCCCTTGAGCTGTTAATCTAACTCTATTGCAGTACTTACAGAACTTACAGGATATGGGGTTAATAAGACCAATTTTTCCCTTAGCATTGGGTAGTTTATAATAGATTGCTGGAGAGGATAAGTCCTTTCTTTCAACTTCAACTAATTCCGGTAGCTTGTCCAGTACAATCTTATTAGATATGTATTCCTTTGATTCATGGTTAAGGGCCTCTCCTATAGGCATTAATTCAATAAATCTCACATCTATTTCTTCCTTTTCAGTAATCCTTGCCAAATCCTCTATTTCATCATCATTAAATCCACCAACTAATACGGTATTTATCCTAATAGGTGTAAGGCCAACTTCTTTGGCAATTTCTATTCCTTCTATTACATCCTTTATGTTGCCGATTCTCGTAATATACTTGTACTTTTCTTCTTTTAGAGTATCTAGACTTATGTTTACTCTTTTTAGGCCTCTTCTTTTTAACTCCTTTGCGTATTTTTTTAAAAGCACTCCATTGGTGGTTATAGCAAAATCTTTAAGGCCTTCTAGCCTTCCAATCCTTTCAACAATATCTAAAATTCCTCGTCTTAATAAAGGCTCCCCACCAGTAATCCTTATTTTATTCACTCCTAGATTAACAAAAGCTTTTGCTATGTTCTCTATTTCTTCAACAGATAATATATCTTCATGGGAAACTTTAGAAATTCCATATTTTGGCATACAATACCTGCACCTTAGATTGCACAGGTCTGTTACAGAAATACGCAGATAGTTTATGTTTCTTCCGAATAGATCTTCCACAATATCCCCCATTTCGTAAAATCTATAAACTGTCCATAAAAATATATTATTTTAATTATACCACAGGAAAATTCTATTATAGATATAATATAATATCTTTTTTATAAATTTTCTGAACATTTTAGCTCCCAACTCTAATCATCTCCACATTTTCCTTAATGATTAATAAAAAAGTTACTCAAAACAATGTTGAGTAACTTTAATTTTCTCTTTAATTCACACTATAAACAAAATCTACTAAACTTCTATAATCTCTAGGGAAAGTATAACCTTCAAATATGTTATTTAAATTATTGTTAATCATATCATAATAGTAAAGTCCAAAATTGTTTTCTTCATCTCTGCCTAAAATGAATAGGCCCTTTCCATTATACCTGGGATAGAATGAGCAAACTTCTTTAATACCTGGGATTTTAAAATCTTCAACTTTTTGACTATCTATATACAGAATTTTTAAAGTTCTAGGTTCACTGGCCCCCATAAAGGGATCTGTTGCCATTAATATTCTATTTTCATCTAATTGCCTAGTTAGTCTTATCTCAAAATCCTCTGTTTCAAATACATATTGTGGATTTTTAAAATCTAAATCCATTAGAAATATCTTTTTAGGCCTAATATGCGTTACTTCTGTAACTCTCTGTGATCTCATTTCTGAGTCCGAAGTAGTTAAACATAAGAGTTTCCCTGTCGTGTAATTATATGAAAAAGAATGAAACCAAGTATCGTCATCATCTTCATTATAATATTTAAATTGATTAGTTTTAAAGTCAAATACAGCAGGTTGAGTAACTGTTTTGTATTCTGGAGCAGCTGTTACATATAAATTGCCATTTACCATAAACATATCATTAAATAGAATCTTATCATTAGTTAATTGCTTTTTCGCTCCTGTTTTCAGATCATATTCATATAAATTATCATATAATCTATTATCACTACCACTAAAATATATTTTCTCATTTTTTAAATCTTGGAAAGCAACAGGATATAAAGCAACTTCTGATAGTTCTGTTGATGATAATATTTTTTTATCTTCAACAGAGTATAAATACAGAACCGTTGAGACACCATCATCATCATTTTCCCCGTTATTATATTTGGTAGTTACTATATGTAAGTACTCTTTTGGAGCCTTTTGATTGTTGGTTTCAATAGTTTTATTGTATATAAAGAAAGCTGTTAATATAATCAAAAAAATACTACCCAACAATAATAATATCTTTTTCATAATGTCCCTCCCAAAAATATATACTGTTCTTTATAAAGAACAGTATATAAACAATTTTTAATATTATATATCTTGTATATTATTAATTAGGTATACTTTGATCAGAAAATCTTTTATGATAATACCTTACATTTGGAATAGATGTAACTCCCGTTTTGCCCGCTAAATCTTGTAGATTTTTTAGTCCCCATATGTCAATAATTGCATCTGGTAATGCTCCAACATCAGCTTGATAGAACGTTAATTTCTTATCTGTATCTAAGTTTCTTATTGATACATCTTTATCTCCTACTTTTGAAAAATCATAGTCCATGTGCGTAGCACAATCTCTATCTTTCAATATATTATTTCTATTCCCATATTTTCCTGTAAAGTAAGTAGCTCTACCCGTTCCTAGAAAACTATCATCTAATGGCTGATATGTTAATGTATTATTATGTTTTCCCCATGTCCAAGTAACAGAACTCCCACTCTCTATTGCTTTCTTAATATCTTTCATATAGCTATTTTTTTTCATACGGTCTATTGTGGATAGAATAGCCAGAAGGCTCATTTTCATCCACATAATATATGTTGTTTATATCACCCGTATATTCATCGTATACTACCTTCATTCCTTTATATATTTTTGGTTCAAACACTTGAATATGAATTCCATTCAAATACGCATCCTCTGCAATCCAATTTTCAAGTTCTATTTGCTTAGCTTCCTCTTCACTCATCTCTTCCGTTATTTTAACTAATCTAGGTTTCTTTATACTACTATGTTTAACATTCATAAAGCTGTTTTCTACATAACCACCTTCTATTATTACAGGTTCAAGATTTTCATTGTAAATCAACACCGTACCAGGTTTCATAGAGAAAGGAATTGTTATATCTAATGTTGAAATGTCTGATGCATTAACTACTGGAGTAATTTCACTTTCAAGAAAAACAATTGACATTAATAAAATCGCCAAACTCAACATGAAACTAATAAATCTTTTCATGGTTATCCCCCTTAATAAATTAATATAATTTTATTTGTCACCATAATATCATATTTATATTAAAATTTATTCAAAATGGTATGAATAGTAAAAAAAACGGTATGAATAATAAAAAAGTTAGATTATTTGGAATCTAACTTTTTTGTTATAATGGCACCATTATATTTAATATAAACTTACCATTTACATATTCATAGCTTAACATCCCGTTATATTTTTCAACTACTGATTCTATACTCTTAATTCCAAACCCATGATTCTCTTTATCCTTCTTTGTAGTCCTAAGTTTGCCATCCTCATCAATTGGATTTATTATAGATGGATTTGATATTTCAATAAATAGATAATCCTTATATGGATTCATTATCACCTTAATATATCTTTGGGCCTCATCTTGTATTTTCTCATTGGCTTCTATACTATTATCTAGAGCATTTCCTAAAATAGTACATAAATCTAATGGCTCTATCCCTATATCCTTTGGAATGCTAACCTTTACATCCATGTTTATATTCTTACTGCTAGCTTCAGATTTTTTCTGATTTAATACAGCATCAACCACATCATTTCCTGTGTTTATCCATGTATAGGTTTTAAAAGCTTTATTTTGTAGATTGTTTATGTATTTTATTGCAGATTCACTCTTTCCTTCTTTAATTAAATTTTCTATGCAAATAACGTGATTTTTAAAATCATGATTAATCCTTCTAATTTCTTTATATACCTTCTCTTTTTCTTCAATTGCTTTTGAAAGCAGTTCATTCTTTATTTCTATTATTTTATAGTTGCTTCTCTCATCATAAAATTCGTTTAACTTAATAAAAATATAGTAAGTCATTGCCACAATTAATAAAGACCCTAAGCTGATTGATACCATTAAATTTTGCATTCCTACGTTATAATCGTTTAATATCATGCTAATATAAAATATTACTAATAGGTTTACTATGGATATAAAACATATAAATAATATCCAGTACCAGTAATATGGAGGAATTTCTGATTCGCTTGCCTTATAATAATCCTTTATGATTTTTAAAATTATAAATAGCAATATCTTGGATATCTGAGAAAACAGCAATCTTGCCCAAGTTTGATTTATGATAATATTTCCTATATCTCTTCCAACAAAATAGCTTATAATATTGACTGATAGGATGTCTGTAAATATTAAAAAGAAATAAAATATGGTAACAAATAAAAACTTTCCCTTGATATTGCCTTGAAACAGCTTATAAGCTATAAATAGAAAAATTATGTACATTATAAAAATTCGAAGGATAGAATATATATTAACTTGAGTTAATGCAAATATAAATATGGATAACAATACAATAGATGAGTAATAATATATGTTTTTTACTTGTCTATTCCTTTTTAGTGTATAGTCTAAAAATCCATAAAACAATATAACCTCTATTAATGATAATAAGTATTCATATATACCCCAAAAGAAAACTTTATTCAATATTATCCTCTCCTTGCGGCTTTAATGAAAGCTTTCTGTACATCTTCCATTCTATATCTGCTAACAGGCAATCTTTCTCCATTATCTAATGTTATTTCCAAATTGCCTATAGTCTTTATATAATTTTGATTAACAATACAGCTTCTATGGATCCCAACAAACCCTTTAGATGTAAACACTTCTTCTATATCTCTAAGCCTTCTTATATTAGTCTTATATTTATTATCAAAAGTAACAATATAAACTATACGGTTAATAAATTCAAAGTAAAGTATTTCATCAGTAGATAAAACTATATCCCCTAACGTTGTTCTAAATATATGTTTTTCCACTGCAAACTTCGTTACTGCACTTGTTAAAGCTTCTTCTAATTCATCATCCATATGAGTTTTCCTTATAAATCTAAAGGTGTTATATTTAAAAGTCTTATATACTTCATCTTCCATAGAAGTCAAAAATATCAATATAACTTCTTCATCTTTTTTTCTAATAGCTTCAGCTACTTCTAAACCATCTATTTTGGGCATATTTATATCAAGTAATATGATATCAAAAGGCTTGTCCTGGTTATCATAAGATTTTATTAGTTCCATGCCATTTATAAACTTATGAAGCCTTATAGTTTCTCTTTTGTCTTCAAATATTTTAATTACCTTATTCTCAATTAAATCCAAAAAATTAATGTCATCATCACATATTACAATATTGATCACAGGTATCACCTTGTTAGAATATTTCTAACTTTAGACTATCATGAATTACGCATCATTACAATAAAAAACCTCCTAAATTAGGAGGTTTTAATTATTATAAAGCCCAATCCCCATTAATTCTATATTATGTTATTTATTTTTTCATTGGTTTCTTTGGTTCAAAGGATAAAAATATTGATTGCTTTCCTTCTGCCATTGTAACTGCTTTCTTTGATAATTTAGCAATGTTCTCTAATACTTTTATCTTAGTGTTTTTCATCTTTTCCCCCTTTGTAAATTTTTAATTTATAATGTTTACATTGGATTTTAATAAAAATATACACCAAAAAGTCCTGATTAAAAGCAGCAACCTTACTATATCTCTTTAGGTATTTTAATTTCAAATTGATTATTTATTTCCTTAATCTTCATGTCCATTACAAATTCTTGTAATAGAGTTTTAGATTCTTCATCAAACAAATGATTTTCTAATAAGGCCCTCCTAACATAATATGTTTCTCTTTCAATCCAAATAGTCTCTTTCATATTAGTCACTAAATGAGTTTCCTCTAACATATAACTAACTTTATCTTCATCTTCTAAAACTATATATTTTTCATTGGATAAACTTTCATTTATCCGAAGATTTTTTGGGTCACTATCCAGAAGTCCAGAAATATTAAAACCAACGTTTATAGTAAAATCCTTATATTCAATAGATACATCGTTAACATTCTCATCCACTATCCATTCATTATCCTCATGACTATATTTATATAGAGTATCTTTTATATAATAGGCTTCTATTGGTACTGTATTCAAATTTAAATCCTTTAATCTAATGAAACTAATAGTATTGTCTACATCGCTTAATGTTTCAACTTTAATATTTTCAATATCAGCATCCTTATCGTATACTATGATATCTGTCTCAGAATTAAAATACTTAATTTCATTCTGTGCTTCATTAACTTTACTTAGTATTTCTGAAACATTTTTATTGAAGTCAGTATTTAAATCATCATTTTCAAGGATCTTACTAGTGTTTTGGCTTAGTATATCCTTACTGCTATTGGAATCCTCTTGCCAAGTATTTTTAGATTCTCCACGTTCCAGCTTAGTATTTCTCATAAAATAGTCGAAATTAACAGCTATGGCTAAAAACAATAATCAATCCAATAAAAAAATAAGTGATTTTTTTCATGGCTTTCTCCCTAATTGTTCTTTAATACAAATTTTTTTACATAACTGTCTTTTATTTTCTAATACTTACTTTATTGTTCTTGAATTTGTTCCTTCCTTTTCATAAATATATTTATAACTATAGAATAAGCTATAGAAAATATCGTTAAAGCCATCATAAACCATATATCTATTAGCTCAGCTTTTACTACATAGCCTAATATGGGAATTAAACTCAAAAGCAATACTCTTTTTCTCGCTATTTTCTTATTTCTAGAAATTTCTTCTTCTGTTTTAGGATTGTTCTTATTTGTAACTGGAGCGTATTTAAATATGATCATTATAGAAATAACCAGCAACGCCAATGCCACAACTGGTTTATAAGCTAATAAAATTCTAGTTTTTGCTATTATCAATATAATAAAGTTTAATATGGAATAGATATAGCATTGATAATAGTAATTTGCGTGATACCCTCCTGTATAGGATTTTAATAAAAAATGAATTAATAGAAAGATGACAGCAGAAACTAATTCTCCGATGAAGAATGCCAATATTAATATGCTGATAGATGTTAATAAAGTGGAAATAAGCAATTCAATACCATATATATAAATATCTCTCTCTTCTATGTCTATTATCTTATTAGTTATTAGATAGAGACTTATATCTTCAGCTAATTTATGTAGCATCTAATTCCTCCACAGAATTCAAACCTACTTGTAATAGTAAATATACCATATTTATTTCAACATTTGATAAAAATGGTACGAATAGTAGAAAAATAGGTATGAATAGAAAAACCCCTTATTCGCAAGAATAAGGGGTGAAATTGCTATTAACCTTCTTGAACTGCTACATCCTTACCGGATTCTTCATTTTCTCTATTTCTCTTTGCTATTACAGGAAGTATATATCCCAATCCTATTAGTATAAATACAGTTGCAAAGTTTAATATAACTCTAAAGTTCCAGTCTGGTGAGAAAGCTGGTAGATCTCCAGGGAACATACCTAATAAGCACGCAAAAGCTGTAAATGCAAAGCACCATAACCCTGCTGCAAATCCTAGTTTTGGATTTTTAATAAATTTATAAGTTGGATTAAACTTATCTGATTGACGCTTTAATGCCATATAAGCAAAGAATACCCATAGATATCTAAGTGGCATAACTACTGAGTTTAATTTCAATAGCCACTGGAATAATTCATTCATATTTCCAATTCCAAGAGCTGGAACTACTATTAATGTACCAACAAGAACTGATGTCATCTTGTATCCATTTATAGGAGCTCCATGTTTATTAACTTTAGTTAAAGCTTTTGGTATATATTTGCTATCTGCTTCAGTAAATAGTAAAACTTTTAGCGGAGCATCTATTGAAATCAATAGTACTGAAAGTTGAGATACTAAATTAGTTAAAGCATATATGATTACAAAGAAGTTTCCAAGACCATAGTACTCTCCTAATAGCTGGAATGCATAATATGCTCCATTCATCATTAAGTCTTCTGGTCTATTAGCTGAATCAAACATCATACCCATAGCTATTGATCCTAATATAGCTGAAACTGTAACCATTATAGCTAATACAATCATTCCTTTAGGGAATTCTCTATCAGGGTTCTTTGTATTATTTACATATGGTGATAACTTTTCACATCCACCAACAGCAAATACTAACATTGAAATAGTTGTAAAATATGCAAAATCAAATTTAGGCATTATACCGCTTAAGCTCCAATCCTTTGTTGCTATTGGTATATCTCTTATAGCTGGTGCAGCAACCATCATTACTACATATAACATGGACATTACAAACATTGCAATTCCTGCTACGTTACTTACTCTTTTAATGGATGTAATTCCCTTTGAAGCTAACCATACAAATAATAGGAATATAGCTAAACATATTAACTGGATTGTTAATGTGCTAAACATTTGCATTAAGCTACCATTTTTGAACAATGCCCAGCTTAAAGCAATTAATGCACCTTGTGGTTTTTGTGCAAGATATGGAACATGCACTACCCAATAAGTCCAACCTGCTAAATAAGCTAATAGTGGAGTAGATGTACCTCTTATCCATGAGCTGACTCCTGCTTTACCATCTTTAAAAGCTGATCCCAATTCTCCAACCATTAGCGCATAGGGTATAAAATAAAAAGTAATAATTAGTACCCAAGAAACTATAACTGTTAAACCTTGGTTAGCGTAGTTATTAACTACGTTACCAAATCCCCAAACGCTAACAAATGCCATCATGGCTAGATTGTACCATCTGAGTTGCTTTGATTCTTGTTCTTGCATAGTACTTCCTCCTTTATTTTTTTGTAATTATGATTATTACTGTAATAATTAATATTTTAACAATTTATCGCTCATTACTCCAGTATTTTTAAAAAATAGAATAAAATATTTAATATATTCAAATATCTGATTTTTATAAGTATAAACTTATTTTTGAATAAACAATCTCTTTCTGTGTCTCTGAAAAACTCTTTAGTATAACCGAATATAGAATATATAATTATGTTATTTAATTAACAATTATCTGACTAATAGATGTTTATATCCCATAAATCTGTTTTATAAACATAATTTCATAAAAATAGAATAGCTTCTATTCCAAATTGGAATAGAAGCTAAATTTCATTCTACTATAATTACATCTCCTATGTGATTAAATCCATATCCACCTAAGGCGCTAACTCTTTTCTTAAATTCATCAGATTTTAAAATTTCAATAAATCTTTTAATTCTATGATCTTCAAGCAAATTATACTCCACTAAGAAATCATAGTCTTCATAAGCTACTTCTACAAAATCTAAATCTAAAGCCTTAGCTGCTGAATATATTCCCAAGCCTGTAGTAGCAGCTCCAGTTTTTACTGCAGAAGCTACTGCCATGTGGGTAGTCATTTCTCTGTCATATCCTCTTATATTTAAAGGGTCAATATTTTTCTTATTTAAATGATAATCTAAAAGTATCCTAGTACCAGCTCCACGCTGTCTATTCACATAAACTACATCTTCTCTTAGCAAATCATTAAAATCTTTTATCTCCTTGGGATTTCCTTTTTGTACAATAAACCCTTGATGTCTCCTTACCCCTTTTATTATAGCCATCTTCTGTCCACTGAAATACTTCTTAACATAGGGAATATTATATTCGCCAGTATCCATATCCAACAAATGGATTGGAGCTATATGGCATTCTCCTCTTTTCATAGCTAAAATTCCACCCATGCTTCCCACATGGCCAGAAGTAAGTTTCATCATATCTGCTACTATATCCATGATAATGTCATGACTTCCAATGGAAACAAGGGTTTCCCTTATTTGGCTTACAGGCTTTAAAGTTCTTACATTTACTGTATCTCCTGCATCAACCCCTTCTAAAGATTGAGGTATAACAGCTATGCCGTCTGCCTTTACTAAACTCATGGTAACTCCTGCTCCACTAGATAGAGGAGTAGCTATTAGCTTGTCCTTTACATATCCAAGATTTACTCTTATTAGCTCTCTATTCTTTGAGGAAGATGTTATTTTCTTTGATATGATGGCCTGTTGAAAGGTTTCTTGGTTTTCTTCAAGCCCTATAAACTTCAATATTAGCGGAGTAACAAAAGTTTCAAACACTAGATAAGCTGATACTGGGTATCCTGGAATCCCAATAACAGGTTTATCATTTATTATACCCAAGATTGTAGGTTTGCCAGGCTTTAATGCAATTCCATGGATTACCACTTCTCCCAATTCCCTTAATATATTTACCGTATAGTCCTTGCTCCCAACGGAGGAACCAGCTCCTATTATCAATATATCATTTTCTCCTACTCCCTTTAAAATTGCTTCCTTAAGTTTATCATAATCATCCTCCACGGGGCTATATCTATTTGGTATGCCTCCATTCTCTAAAACAAGTCCTTGAAAAACTCTCGAATTGGAATCAATTATCTTTCCAACTTGAAGCTGACTTACCTTCTCTACTATCTCGCTTCCAGTGGGAATAATTCCAACTTTAGGCTTTTTGTATACTTTTATTTTCTCAATTCCTCCTGATAATAGGGCACCTATATCTATGGGACGTATTTTATGTCTAGAAGGAAGAATCATCTCTGTTGCTACTATATCTTCGCCTATAGGTCTTACATTCTGCCAAGGGTAAGCAGATTTTATTATCTTTACCTTTCCATCTCCTATGTCTATTACATCTTCAATCATAATGACTGCATCATAAGGATCCTCTATAGGATTGCCTGTATTTATGTATACAAAATCCTTTTTTTCTTCTAACACTACTGGGTTAATATCAGTTGCTTCTTTAGTATCAGAAGACTTCACTGCAATTCCGTCCATGGCTGCTGCATTGTAATTGGGAGATGAAGTTAAAGCATAGACCGCTTCAAAGGTTATTCTGTTCAAGGAATCCAATACATCTACTTCTTCCCAAGACAAATTTATATT
>ENA-OWPA01001106-OWPA01001106.1-bioreactor-metagenome-genome-assembly--contig:-NODE-1106-length-21260-cov-13.551952_pt1 | contig 21260 bp, 15 predicted proteins | sample MGYA00238139_ERZ651803 | MGnify/ENA primary metagenome ERZ651803 (study PRJEB26909, sample SAMN07631231) | bioreactor metagenome | isolation source: Switchgrass digestor | place: USA: Dartmouth... | reverse complement strand
CAAGCCGAAACTCGCAAAAATGCTTTAATTTGCGGGTCCTGCTTCGGGTGTTTTGTCTCCTTGAGCAACAAAACACCTACAAAAACACCCGCACATAATTATTAATTAATCCAGCGTTGAGGTCTCCATATCACGGGTCGCTCACCTTCACGCTCGTGACTACATGGTATGCAGCATAGCTTCGAAGTGTGTTGCTCTGCGTCACCAAAATCACCCGAATCACCCGCTGCTTTATGTAGCATTTTTGCTCCGTCGGCTTGCTTGTCCTCGCTCTGACTGCACATCTCTATGCTGCATTACGCTATAAGTTTCCTTGCATTGCACAATAACCATATCCACCTGACAGTAATATTAATATTGCACGATGCTTCCTTCAGATTGATGCTGCGAATTCTTCGAATCCGATTCAATTTTTCAGTATAAAATACTTTGCATTATTTATATATTGCGATTTAGTTTATGTCACGCTGGTGTTTATAATAGGCCAGGGACAAGTAGCTCCTGCCTGTTAAGTCATGCATTATAAAAATTAAAGGCGGGATGCTCCCGCCTCTTTTTACGATTAGTTAAAAAGGGCTTCTATTTCTTCAATGTCAACATATGACTTAGGAAGCAGATCTCCTCTTAACTGCAACCTGCCAGATTTGATCAGTGCTTTAACAGCTTTGACAGACCAGTCCGACAATTCCTCATAATCGTAAAATTCAGATAAGCTGATGTCTGAAATATCTGTTTCCTGCATTTCTCCTGTTAAAATCTCAATGTTATAAAGCATAGTGAACAGCATTTCCCTTGTCAGCGGAATATCCGCTCCAATTCTGTTGCCGCCGATACCATTTACAAAACCGATTTCTTTAGCCTTTGCAAAATACCCCGCATAATCACCCGAAGCATCTGCAAAGTTATCGGACCAGTCTTTCGCGGGCTCTATTCCATAAGCTTTCATAAGCATTACAATTGCTTCTCCGCGGGTTACAGGCTTTTTGGGCTTAAATGTCAGAATACCTATAACAGAAGTGTCCTGGTATGCGTTTCCTGTAGTATCGTTCCATGTAGCTATGCTTTGGCGTGCACCGTTTTTACCGTCATTAATCTGTACATCAAAACCAATCTGCATGTTGCTTACGGGTTTGATTGTCCTGAATGGTATTTTCACTTCTACGGTATAGTTTGTTCCGGAAACTTCTGTTGCAGATTCAAATCCTTCTGATATATTTTCAGGGTTAAATGATGCCTCATTTTCATAGTTAACCCTGTACTGGCCATCATCAGCCTGATAAAAGGATGTTTTGGCATTGTTTTCATCTATAAACACTTCCACCGAGTCCTGTTCCCAAGGGTTAGCACTTCCCTTGTCAAGCTGCGTGTCATTTACTTTAAACAGAACATACAGATTGCTTTCGTCATAAAGAACCTTTGCTGTCCCGCCTGCACCGTGCCATGCAGTCTGGTACCTGTTTATCCGGATTTCTGAAGCTTCTTTCCAGACCTCATCCACTTTCCCGTCTATTACGGGTGTGCCGAAACTTGCATATGTTCTGTTGGATTCGGTTGTTTCAGGTTTGTAATCGTTAATGAATTTATCTGGCTCAATTACAGCGTAATATGCCGGTTTGGCCTTCAGGGCCTTGTCAAACAGCAGCGGGTTTTCGGATGCTCTCCAGCTCGAGCCGTCATCCATCCCCCAGAACGTAACCCTGGCAATGTGGGAGGCATTATCACGGAAAAGCTTGAACAACTGAGCGTACAGGTAAGCCTGGGCGCCGGCTTCCTGTTCTGTTAATTGGTAATTGCTTCCTGCCCTGATATCAAGCTCTGATATGCTGACCTCTACGCCTAAATCGATGAACCTTTTCAGCGATAACTCTACATTTGTGGGATTTGTATTTACTCCGTAGTGCCCCTGCATACCTATACCATCGATAAGAAGCTTACCCGGGTGGGTTTTCCGGTAGTTTTCATTGATTTCCTTTACCATATTGTAAACGGCCTGTGCCTTATTCTGATTATCCAGGTTGTAGTCATTATAATATAGCCTGATATCCCACTCGGGATGCTCATCAAGAACTTCTCTCGCAGCAAGAAAAGCCTGCTCTACATAGTCTTCTCCAATAGCATGGTACCATGGCGATTTGCGCAGTGACCCCCTCCAGTCCGACGGGTTAGACGGATTATCGCTCATTGCTTCATTGACAACATCCCATGAAATAACCCTGTCTCCAAAGTGTTCCATAACTGTCCTGATGTGATTCCTCATATTTTCAAGAGCTTCTTCCCTGCTCAGATAAACCGTATTCCCGCCATAATCCGATGATATGTTCATCCAGACAGGAGTTTGCTGATGCCATACCAGCGTATGCCCGTGTACTTTCATCCCTGCATCAAGCGCAGCATCAACAAGTTTATCGGCCCCCTCAAAGGTAAAAACTCCCTTTGTACGCTGAAGTTCTCCGGGCTTCATTGCATTCTCCGCAGTTATCGAATTAAAGTGGGTTTTTAACAAGTCAAACCGTATGCCATCCAAATCCTGCAAAGAAATTGCCGTCCCAATCAGAAAATCATCCTGGTAAACTTCCTTAACAGGCTTAAGCCCCATTTCTATTCCCTCTGCTTTTAAGCCTGTGGATTCAAAGCTGATATCATCAATATAGAATGATGCTTCAGGGCTGTCAGCACTTTCCACGTATATTGTCAAATATCCGTTGCCTGTACTGTTATAACGGTATGTCCCCTCAAGCCGGACCCAACCGTCTTTTGTGCTGATGCTTCTATTTGCAATATTAACATAGCTTGCCCCTGTGCCCTCTCCAATTTGTGTTGACAGTTGAAGCTGCGCACTTTCGGGTGATATCAGCTTAACATAAACCGAAATTTTATATTCGCAGCCCTTAGCTACATATCTTTCCACGCGCAATTGAGGGCCATGCCACGTACTGCTTCTTCCCTCTGTTTTCAACGAGTATTTTCCGCCTTCTGTATGGTTTGCTTCACCGGTTACCTTAAGGATTTCGGTTCCTGCCCTGCCTGTAAAACCTCCGGCGGTTTGATCTTCAAAGGTTATCGTTGTGAAACTTTCAGCCGGCGGGGCTGGTTGTTCGTCCCGGCCGTTAATCTGAGCATCCGCTTCTGTAATTATTATTTCACCAATGTAAAAGGGCACCGATGCGCCTGTGTCATTTGACTGAACCCGTAAACTTACGTCTTTATCAGCATCAACAGTGTATGTACCGGTTAGTGTAAATGCCTCTCCTGCTTTTATATCAGCACCGCCCCACCATCCGTAGCTGTTAACTGTCTGAAGCCAGATTTGAGAACCCTGGGGGACATGTACACCGGGATCAACATATCCTCTTACCGTGATTATGTATGTCTTGCCGTTCTGTAATCCTATATCACTGAATCTGAAGTCGACGGCATCCCAGTTGTTTGTCCTGTTGGACACATACAATGCGGCTCCGTCATCATTATTATCAAATACTTTACCGGTTACATGAGTTAAGCTCGCTCCTCCTGATTGTATTGCCGCACCTTTTCCATTCAGGAAAGTCTCATGATAAACAGGCGTTTCAGCCATTGCATCAGGCACGTATAAAAGAATGAGCGCAAGTGCCAAAAAAAACGCCATAGCTCTTTTGCCTTTCTTTAACATCTCCATTAACACCCCTCCAATCTTTTAGATGAATTTGCTCTGCATTCATTATTTACAGTCCTGCATTGCTGTATTTAAAATACTGCGAAATAATATATGCCGAAAAATTGCAGGAGATTCGAAAAAAACGCACCGCGGGCATAATATCAAATGCTCCGTCGGGTAAAACAGATTACAACTTATGAATTATATAAAAATAGGTTTATCTTTAATTCACATGAGACAGTAACATTTGATAACACACGGGACAGGACCCGCAGATACGTCTTTTTGCAAGTAAACTTAAAAGCGGGTGATTCGGGTGATTCGACACAGAGCAACACACTTCAAAGCCATACCATCCCGAGAGCCGGGGAGTGGAATTGAGAGCCCCGGGATATGAAGACCCCAATGCCGGTTTGATTTCATAATGGGGTGCGGGTGTTTTGAAGGTGTTTTGTTGCAGTAGAAGTCAAAACACCCGGAATAAGACCCGCAAATACGTATCTGAGCAAATATCGGCTTGCCCGAGCAGAATCTGCCCCCTCTCCAAACGTAGCACTTCTGCCCGAAGAGATGCAGCGATTTCTTAAGCTTCCCTGTTTATGCGATATGTGACACAAAATTTAAAATCTTATTCTTTAACGCTGCCAATTGCAAGGCCATGTATAAAGTACCTTTGCAGGAACGGGTAAACTAACAGGATCGGCACAGCTGTAACAATGGTGATAGCCGCCCGGATGGACTGGGGTGTTGTAACATTTGATGAGCCTGCCTGAGCCGCTGAAACCGCCCCTCCCGCCGGAGCACCGGCTCGCGTGCTTGCAGTCATGGTTGTGGCCAGGAGCTTCTGTAATTCATATTGCAATGTTGATAATTCCTGTTTCCCTGAGTTGTAAAGGAATGTATCAAACCATGAGTTCCACGATCCAACCGCAACGAAAAGGGCAATTGTTGCAAGAGTGGGAACAATAAGCGGCATAACAATCTGCCAGTATATGCGAAACTCTTTTGCACCATCAATTCTGGCTGATTCAATCAGGCTCTCCGGTATTGTTTTTATATATGTTCGTATAACAATTAAGTTAAAAGCACTTACAATGTTTGGAATCCAATACACGCTGAATGTATTTATCATTCCGAGCTTTTTAATCAGCAGATAATTAGGTATAAGACCTGCATTGAAATACATGGTAAGTACAAAAACAGTGGTAATGAATTTTCTGAAAATATACTCTTTACGGCTTATAGTATAAGCCAGCATCGAAGTAAAAACAAGATTCGTTGCAACAATGACTATCGTCTTGGTAACGCTTATATAAAACGCATTATAAATGGTATCCATGTTTAAAACAACATAGTAATTATACAGTGTGAATTTCCTGGGCCGGATATAAATACCGCCGCGAACGGTATCCAATGGCTCGTTGAAGGATACTGCCAGTGTGTTTAACATTGGGTAGAGCATCACAACACAAAGGAAAATCAAGTAGCCGGTATTAAGTGTTGTAAAAATAACATTCTCTATATCAATCCTTTTTCTTTTTTTCGCTTTCATTATTTTCACCTCCTATATCAGTTTCTCTTCGCCAAGGCGACCGGAGATGAAATTAGCCACTGAAATCAGGATAATACTTATAACAGTCTTAAACATGCCTGCCACCGTTGCAAGGGAATAATTGCCCATCTGAATTCCATATCTCAGAACGAAAATATCAATAATTTCAGAACTTTCCACAACCAGCCCGTTGCCTAGGAAATATTGAATTTCAAAACCTGCTTCCAGGATATGACCCACATTCATAATAAGTAAAACCATGATCGTAGGCTTAATGCCAGGTAATGTAATATGCCACATCTTTTGATAGCGGTTTGCACCATCTATAACAGATGCTTCATAAAGAGTTGGATCAATAGCTGTTATAGCAGCTAGGTATATAATAGTATTCCAGCCCATTTCTTTCCACAGGTTTGAAAATGCGACAATCCACCAGAAATATTTCGGATCGGCCAAAAACATGATTGAATTATCTATTAGTCCCAATCTTATCAATACATCATTTATTATCCCGCCACTTGTAGGAACTGCGAGCATTGTTGAAACCAGTCCTGCAACTATAATCCATGACAAAAAGTGCGGCATATAGGTTATGTTCTGTACAATACGTTTGAACTTGATGTTCCTGACCTCATTCAAAAGCAGTGCCAAAGATATGGAGCCTATATAACCCAGCAACAGGGTCAGAAAACTTTGGCCCAAAGTATTGCGCACATCCCTTAAAAAACGTTCCCCGTTGATTCCTGTAAAAAGTTTTACAAAGTTATCAAAGCCCACCCATTCCTGCTTCCAGAAACTCCTTATGGCAGGCTTGTAATTCTGGAATGCCATTGTCCATCCTACTACCGGGACATATGAAAACAATATTTTATACAGCAATAAAGGAACGCTCATCAGTATAAGTTCATACTGGGCGACTATAGTACTCCATGTACTTTTGTGCTTTTTTTGGCCAGCAAGAGGTTTTGTTGCCATAATATACCCCCATATTTTTCTAAAAGAGGGGATGTAACCATCCCCTACTTTCAAATCAATTATTATCTGCCTCCGCCCCAGTTCTTGATTCTTTCCTGAATTCCTTCATTAATGGCATCTTCATAAGCTTTTACATTAATCTTCTTGATCTCACTTACATACTGAGCCCACAGGGTTTCAAATTCACCCGGATCAGCCATGATAATCTTCGGCAGATACTGTATCGACAGGTCTGTTAATTGCCTGTTTGCCATCTGTGCTTCACTGCCGTCTACCAGATTGATATTCCAGCAAGGATAATATACAGGGTTTTCGGGAGGCTGATTCAGGAAATCTCTCCATGTCTTCTTGCCATAGGCTTTAAGGAAATTCTTGTCATATTCCCGCAGTGTATCATAGAATTCTTCGGGCTGATTGCCGGGCCCATCTGCATTTCCATCTGAATATGTACCCTGGCGCTTTGGCATATTGTCATAGAGTGCTTCCAGTCTGTTTTTGCTTCTCCATACGAGGTCCTTCTGCTCTTCTCTCTGCTCAGGAGTTCTGTAATATCTTCCGTTGGCATCTACAAAGTAATCTTCGCCTTCAATACCCCAGTTGAAAATTTTCTGCCACTCTTCGGTCATCATCGTATTGAGGAAAGAAATTACGACATCGGGCTGCTTGCACGAAACCGAAACGCCATAGCCCTGGTTTATATTCATAACTTCCCTGTCTGCATAGTAAGGTGTTTTGCCTTCGTAAACAGGCATTGTGGAAACCCATGTACGTTCATCTTTTCCTTCTGCAACAAGAGCATCATTTGCCTGGCCGAATGCCCAGCGTTGATCGTACATGCCAAGAACACGTCCTGTTGCAAGTTTTGCAAGATACTGGTCATTAGTCTGTGTGAAAGATTCGGGGTCAATAAGGCCTTTTGCATGCATCTGGTTCAGGATTTTGTAATATCTCTTTGCAATATCCTTGTCGGCGAATATGGTAGCAACATTGTTTTCATCCACTATAACACCACCGTTGTTTGGGGCTCCTGCGAGATACTGAGGTGGATTGGTAAGTACCCATTCTCTGCCGGGTGAGCAGAGAAGTTCAAAACCAATGGTGGGCATACCGTCAATTGTCGGATACTTCTTAACATAATTCTCTATTAACTGGAAATATTCCTCAAGTGTTATATTGTCTATATTGGGATAACCCGCATCTTCAAGCACATGCTTCTGAATCCAGAAACCCGATGCACCGTAATGTGTACCACCTGTAATCTCTCCGTAGTAACGGTTGTAGTTGGGCAATACATAAATCCTTCTTACACCGTCACCTGCGTCTGTGGCAAGTCGGTTCCAGTATGGCCTTACATGTTCGAAAAGGAGATCTGCCTTATCCTCTGTCAGATAATCATCAAGGGGAATAAGAGCGCCACCTGTAATAAAGCGAATATTCAGGTCAGTAGTGCCTATTAAATCAGGATATTCACCGCCGGCAAGCATTACACCTATTTTTTGGTCTGCGTTGTCTGTTGGAATTATTTCATAGTTGATTGTAACACCAAGACGTTCTTTTAAAAGTTTCGTCAGTTTGTTGTCCGAAGCCGGAGCCGAATGGTTTGTTGTTGTCCACACGCTGATTGTAACAGGATTATCCGGTGAAAGAACCGGCAGACCTGTTTTCTGCTGACTTCCTCCTGTTCCTGCATCATTTGAACTGCCCTGAGCCGGGGTAGTCGGTTGTTTGGTCGCAGGCTGGCATGCAGCCATTGTGAATACAAGTAGCATCACAAGGAGCAATGAAATTAACTTTTTCATAGTAACCTCCCTTTCTTCATTTGATACGTAAAGTTATCGCCGAATAACGTTTACGTGGTCAAATTTGACTGTTTTGCCTGTTTATTGTATAATCACTATTGCATAATTAATATATTTTATACTGTTTTTAATGTAAATTATAAAATTTGGGATCAATATAGGACATTTTTTCAAGGGGCTTGGCTGAAATGCTCAAGGCAGTCATTGTAGATGATGAACCGTCAGTTCTTGAAGGTTTGAAACTTTTCGTCGACTGGCAACGCGAAGGTTATGAAATTGTAGGAGAAGCATCGGATGGTGCATCGGCTTTTCAGATCATATGCGAAAAGCAGCCCGATCTTGTTATATGCGATATTCGTATGCCAGGTTTAACAGGTTTGGAGCTGTTGGAGAAGTTAAAGGCCGGTACATATCCCGTACCTAAATTCATAATGCTGAGCGGATATAACGATTTTTCTTATGCTCAGAAGGCTATACAACTTGGAGCAATCGGGTATATAACAAAACCCCTGGATTCGGAAGAGTTGCTGATTGAGCTGTCCAGGGCGGCAGGGATAATCGAAAATGAAAAAAGGGTTAATCAGGAAAACCTGGAACTTATCCGCTACACTGCCAATCAGCTCTACAATGACATTATAAGCGGAAAACAAAATGAAAAGCTGAAACGTAAAGCCCGTTTCATCTTTGACATTCCTGAAAAGTCAAAAATACGCGTTATAAATTTCATCACCATATCAAACGCAAAGACGTCACCCGGCAACGAAATTTACGATTTTCTACTTAACATCACCGGTATGAAAAATGAAAACTGTGTTTTTTACAATGGCAACGGATTTTATGTGATGATACTGAATGACGGTATGGAACACTTTCCCCACTATACAGCGCTTTCACAGGAACTCAGGGAAAGGATTGGCAACGTAAACATTAATGATTATGGCCTATACAGTATCAGTGCATTGGTAAGCGGTGTCTCTGATGCAGATATCCCGGAAAGTATTTACACGTGCAGCAGGCAAATTGAGCAGCTTTATACCTATTACATGCTTCACCCGGATGATAACGTCCTTTGTTATGAAGAGCTGAACAGGAAATACATATTTCATGACCAGATAGTAAAAATGGAATCGCTCATTCCGGAGTTTCTTTTTGATAATATTATAGATGCCATAAAAGGAAATGATATCAGTAAAGTAACAGAATCGGTTGAAAGCTTTTTCCTGGAGCTTGACAAAAATGCATATTCCGGACTTGGCAACCTGATTTACCTTTACCGTTTGGCGGGAATTATAGCAAAGACAGCTTCTGCTTATGGTGTTGAAGCAGGCATCAAAATACTGGATTTTATTGAGGCGGTAGGCCGCGGAAGCCCGGACTGCAAAAAACTTGCAATGACATTGTGCACCTATGTTTTTGGGCAAATAAACCGTCACTCCAATAAATCGCTTATTCTGCTTGAAAGTGAGATACTTGATTACATCAAGGCAAATTGCTGTAAAAAGAACATCAGCATACAAAGCATATCCGAAAAATTCTCAATTCCGGCCATGATTGTCAGCAGAATCATTAAAAAGAAAACCGGGCAGAAATTTAATGATTTTATAAATTTTCTGCGCATTGAATATGCAAAAACACTTTTTGCAGGCAGTAATATGAAAATAACCGCCGTGTGCGAAGAGGTCGGATATTCTGATTACGGCTATTTTATAAGAAAGTTCAAGGAACTGACCGGTGTTTTGCCGTCGGATTATAAAAAGAAATATTCTTAGCTGGGAAGGAGCCGGCACATGAAAAAACTACTGCATTTACTTGATAATGTCAGTATCAGGCGGAAATTCATTATGGTATATATATTAGGCATATGCGTTCCAATTGTTGTAGGAGCACTTGTATGGATATCCTTCACCTCCCGGGAAATCAGCCTTAATACAACCTATTACCTTGATCAGTCCTTTGAAAAAACAGCCGGTGACTTTAATCTGCTGACACAAACCGCAATTAACATAGCCAACCAGATAAATGCAGACGTAACCATCCGCCAGGATTTGTCCAGGGAATTTTCAAACCCTGCCGAGCATTATGAAATATATTGGTTTTTCTTAAGAAACCGTTTCAACATGTACCTGGTAAGCAATCCTGACATTGCCTCCATCACCCTTTACATTGATGATCCGGATTTTATTAATGTGGATCATTTCCGTGTACTGGATGATCCAACAAGGGAAAAGGACTGGTATATACAAGCCTCAAACAGTAGCTCTGATTTCACCGTTCTTCCATACTCCACTGCAATAGCCATCACCCCTCCTTCAAACCGGGTTACCCTGATTCGTAAGATCAGATCACCTGACTATCTGAATAACGCAGTAAACTATCTGCATATTGAATTAAAGCTGGATCGTATTATTTCGGAGTTAAACAGGGAAGGCGAAGGTACCGATACATACCTGACATATGCCGACAACAGGATATTCTGGGGCACTCAGCATACAAATACCAGTGGGGATTCCCAGTTCCTAAACCTCCCCTCTGAAAAAAAATATTATATACTGCATAAAACTGTAGGGGCCGAACCTTATTTTAATGACTGGAAGATCTACGGCATATTTGACAGAAGCCAGATTAACAGAAGGCAGATTGTGGTATTGGCGTATATATTATTGATAACTCTTTCGGCAGCCGCCTTGTCAGTTTTAATAATCTGGTCGGTTTTAAATTCGATGCGCTACAGGTTATTGGCTTTGTCTGGACACATGAAAAAAGTAGGAGAAAATTATTTTGAACCGCTTAAACTCAATAATCCGGGCAAGGACGAGATCGGATGGCTGATAATGGCCTTTAATAAGATGATAACGGATATAAATGAACTGATAAATGTTGTGTATAAGCTTGAAATGCAGAAAAAGATCATTGAAGTGGAAAATATCCGTGCAAAATACAAATACCTGCAGGCCCAGGTTGACCCTCACTTCCTCTTTAATACGCTGAATGCAATCCTGGTGTTCTGCGTCAAAAACAATTACCACGAACTGTCGGGCGTTATTTCATGCCTGTCGAAGCTTTTAAAGAGGCTTCTTACCTCCGGCAGTGACTTAATTACCGTTTCCGAGGAGTTTGATTTCATAGAGAAATATCTTGCAATTGAAAAATTCAGGTTTGGTGGGAAATTTGAATATGAAATCCACATAAGTGACGAAGTTATTAATTCTAATTTTCTGATTCCAAAAATGAGCATCCAGCCTATTGTAGAAAACGCATGCAAGCATGGTTTGCAATCATCGCTGGATGATAAGCGCAAGCTGATACTGACCGCGAAAATCGAATCCGGTGCTCTTGTCATATCAGTTAAAGACAATGGTTCCGGAATGGATGAAAAACAGGTGGAAGAGATTTTAAACAAACTGAAAAGCTCTTCCGTTGAAATTGATTCCGGTACCGAAACGGACAATGAAACAGGAAGCGGGGTTGGGATCCGGAACGTATACAAGCGTATGCTGATGAATTATGACAAGAGATTTCATTTTGACATCGAAAGTGCATTGGGCAAGGGCACCGAAATTACTTTACGTGTTGACAATGTGTGATATTTGTTATTCCTTATTTTGGCTTCGTGAATATCGTTCGTAGAATTGAGTCGGCTTTGTATTAGTGATTTTTTTAAAATGGGAAAAAAAGTTGTTATAATTCTTGTAACCTACTGCATAGGAAATGTCATTCAACTTCATATCTGTGGTTCTAATCAGCTCCATCGCCTTATTAATCCTGACCTGGTTTATGTACTCGTTTATGCTTAATCCAAACTGTCTGGCGAAAGTTTCTCCAAGATAGCCTGCCTCCATGAACTCCATTTTAGCAAGGGAAGATACTTTTAAATCCTTGCTGTAATTATCATCAATATATGATTTTACCCTGAACAGATAGCCCTTGGAATTCATTCTCCTGTTTTCAAGCAACAGGCTTATTGCCTTCGACAGTATGCCAGTTATTAGATTTTTAAGTTCATCCAGGCTTAATTCTTCTTGCATTTCATCAGGCAAAATAATATTAAGTTTAATATTGTTTTCAAAAGCAAAGCGCAGTATTTGATAAATGCAGCTGCTTACTATTATTCTGGCTTCATGCAGGCTTACATCCCTTGATTCTATAAAACTGAACAATTTATCTATTACTTTCCTGGCACTCTGGTAATTCATCAGCTGAAGGGCGTGGTTCAACTCTTCATCGAAGTTTTCCCATGTAAACTGCCAGGCATCTTTTTTGCTTTCACCCGGGACATTTATATTTTCATGCAATATGCGGCTTTTTCTGAAATTTTCAATTTCCTGCTGGGTAAAACCATATTCCGCTAAAAAAGTATTATCCAGCTTGGTTTTAATATTCTTCAGAACCGAGATTATTTCTTCATTGTCAAGAGGCTTAAGCAGGTAATAGCTGACACCCTGGCGTATAGCTTCCCGGGCATAAGCAAACTCAGAGTAGCCGCTTAAAATGACAAACTCAACAGCCAAATCCATTTTCCGGACTTCATTAATCAGTTCCAGTCCGCTTTTAAAAGGCATACGTATGTCTGTCACCAACAAGTGGGGGCGAAACTCCTTTACTTTTATTAACGCATCCTGCGCATTTTGGGTTTCCGCGCATATTTCAAAACCCATGCTGTTCCAGGGTATCATTATTCTTAAACCCTCAAGTACAGACGGCTCGTCATCTACTATTAGTGCCTTATACATTATTTCACACCTCTCATACAGGGCAGGTAAACTGCCTTAATCCAGGCGTCATCCTATATCTGCAACAAGTTCTATCCCATTAATACTCATATTGTATAAAGCCATAATATTTATAAGTTCTGCATCATGAACACCCAAATCATAAGTTTCAACCATATTGGCGGGGACTATTACTCTTGATTTTTTGTTCTTTGTATTGAACCAGGTCTTTAATGTAATTGAAAATTGCTGCACGCAAATATCGGTACATACACCGGTTACAATAAAAGTATTTATATGCTGGTTCTGTTTCAGCCAATTCTGAAACTCTTCTTCAAGGAAACCATTGGTTGAGTTTTTGGGTATAAGGGTATATCCGCCTATTTCCTTAATTTCATTAACCACTTCGCTTTCAGAAGTTCCTCCGAGGCAATGCTCGGGATAGGAATCAAATTCGGGAGACTGCGTGCTATGGCAGTCTGCAAATGCAACCTTTTTAATTTCCAATTTATCACAAGCCTTTGATAGCCGTGTGATTCCGGGTATTATTGCTTCGGCTCTCGGGCTTTGCAAAGCCCCCTCCCTGACAAAGCCGTTTATCATATCAACTATAATTAAAGCAGTTTCGTCAGGCTTTAAATCAGCCAGTCGGATAGAAGGAAGTTTTTCCAGCATATCAATTATATGCTCAAGTGTACCAATACTTTTATTAATTAAATTTTTTCTGCTGACTATTTTCATGTTACCACTCCACTCCACCAAGAACCTATCAAATCTTTATCAGAGTATAAATATATGCATCTGTTGGAAAATATCCGATTTATGATTAATTATTTCCCTTATATAACTTATTTTAAACTCCTTTCATTTCATGTCAATAATCTTCAATACAGGCTATGTTAAGTTCAGCATGAACGATTGCAAAATAAACCTGCACATTTCCTTTAAAATATTTGCCGCCTATTTCTCCGTCAATATAATAATCGCAAAGGGGTTCAATATAGAAACTAACTGCTCCTGTTTCTTCATACAGTTCTCTCTTTGCAGCTTCCGGTGGTGTTCCGCCTGCTTCGATATGCCCGCCCGGATTTTCCCACGTATCCCTTTTTTTATGCTTGCAGAATATCCACTTACCCTTATACAGTGCCATAATATCCACGCAAAAATAACCTTTTAACGTATTAAAAGGATGCACCTTAAACTCCACTATTCTCCCCCCGTTGTAATGTCTGAACACTTGAGCCGGGTTCCAGAAAGGGCAGTTGTAAACATCAGCTATTTGAAAAAATAATTAAAAGCGGGGTTTCGCCCCCGCTTACAAAACCTTATTTTAAAAGGCTCTTCCTATATTTCTCGCTTTCCCAGTTGCGAATAAAATCTGTTTGTTCACTGCCCATGGTTTTTATTTTCAGGTTGTTCTTTTTAATGTTATCCACTACATAAATAAATCCCATTAGTGTTTCTTCCATTGTCAGCGCTTCTTTTTCATTGGTTTTGTAAATAATTTCGCCTGTTTCTGTGTTAATGTTCATTTTGTTGTCAGAACCATTCACCGAGATATTTCCGCCAAGGTAAACCATCTGATCTGGATATAGAACGGTTTCTTCAAAAAATGAAACATCCAAATCCCTTCCCTTAAAGTATTCATTCAGGTATTTGGTTTTACTTCTGAATGTCCCGTCAGAAAGGGGTTCAATGGCTACTTCCGGGAACTTATCGGTAATATTGAAGTAATTACGTATGGTGTCCAGGACTTCTTCATGCAGCTCAATGCATTCCCGAGCTGTATCGGCGGTTACAACAAGCCCATGGTTTTCCATGAAAATAGCCTGCGGGAAAAAGCCTTTTTCTGAAATATGGTTCGAAACTTCCCTCATTATTGCCAGCGTCAGCATAAAGCCTGGATTAATATATGGAATCCAGATATAACCATACTTCTTATCCTTGAAGATCTTTTCAACAAGTTCACGGCCATTTTCACAGCAGCAGATTATGTTTGAATAAACAGGATGGGTATGAATAACATGCTTTAAAAGGATGGAATGAAAACCAGCTTCCACCGAAGGCCTGAGCTGCTTCAAGCCTTCCATTGGCACCACATTTGCACGGACAAACTCTCCGCTTTCCTTTTCGTAATCAATATCCTTTGATAAATCCACCTGTTCATGGTATTCTTTTATCTTTTTATAATTAACCACAACATAACCATCGGTTGTTGTTATTTCCTTAAGTTTGTAGCCTGATGCCTTAACTGCCATAAGATTGCCGTCAAGTTTAACCGAAGTATTTCCTCCGCCCCCCTGTACAAGGTCGGGGCTTTTTCCCGCAGCCTGAGATATTTTAACCAGGTCTTTCAATTGCTCAGTATACATGGTACCCTCACTTTCTTAATGATAATACTTCTTCTTCGTATTTCTTTACATCTTTGAGCCATTCGGTTCCTACAGGCACGTTGCTGTCAGCACAGTATTTGTTCCAGACCGCTCCATATGGCAATGCCTTGAACTCTTCCATGAGTGCAAGCCTGTTGCCCAGATTGCCGCTTTCTTCTGCTTCAACAAGAAGGTGTGTAGGCTCAAGCAGCGAATACATTATAGCCTTTAATGCAGCCCTGGTTCCGGTTACCCATGCGGTAATCCTGTTTATTGAGGCGTCAAAGAAATCAAGTGCAAAGTGAACTTTGCCGTATGCGTTGCAGCGTTTAATTTCCTGAGCGATAGCCAATGTATCATCATTGAATATAACAACGTGGTCACTGTCCCAGCGCACGCCACGGCTTACATGCAACAACAGTTCGTCCTTATATGTTAAAATTGATGAAATTTTATCTGCTATGGTTTCTGTCGGATGGAAGTGCCCTGCATCAAGGCAAAGAATCACATCATCGCGGCTTACCACATATCCCATGTAAAATTCGTGGGAACCTACAACATAGCTTTCAGATCCTATTCCAAAGAGCTTTGACTCAACAGCATCAATCAAACAGTCGCTGCTGAACTTCTGTTCCAGAACTTCATCAAGGGACTCTTTCAGGATACGGCGTTTGGTTATCCTGTCGGCAGGCAGATCCTTTGAGCCGTCCGGAATCCAAATGTTATTAACACTTGGGGAATTTAAAGCCTTACCTATTGCTGCGGCGATCTCCCTTGAACGTTTGCCGTGTTCAATCCAGAACCTGCGTACTTTCTCATCGGGGTTAGCCAGAGTGTAACCCGAATCTGCAAGCGGATGTGCAAAAAATGTAGGGTTGAAATCAATTCCGATTCCTTTGTCTTTTGCCCAGTCAATCCAGCGTTGAAAATGTTCGACTGTAATTTCATCGCGGTCAACTTTTTTACCGTTGGTCTCTGCATACATGGCATGAAGGTTAACCCTGTTTTTCCCGGGAATTAAACTTAATGCCTTATCCATGTCCTGTCTCAGTTCATCACCGTTACGGGCTCTGCCGGGGTAATTTCCGGTGGCCATGATTCCGCCTGATGAACCTCCAACATTTTCAAAGCCCACAACATCATCGCCCTGCCAGCAATGGATTGAAACAGGGATTTTTTTCATCTCTTCCATAACCTTGTCGGTATCGACACCATATTCTGCATATATTTCCTTTGCGGCTTTGTAAGCCTGTTCTATTTTATCGCTGCTATATGAAAACATGATAATCCTCCTATTCTTCCATGGATTTTTACATATGTACCATCACCTGTTAAGAGGCGTGGCGGCAACTACTTTTTACCTTTTATAGCCGATAGGCAATGGTGGTCATCAGCGCCATTTCCGCCTGGGTTGTATCCATCCTGCTGTATTGTACAATGATTTCCACATCGCTTTCCACCATCATGGCGTATGGTACATCCACAGGTACTCCGTTTCCGTCCTTATCCTTTAACTGGTCCATTCTTATATGTTTTGTCCTTTCAGCACCGCAAACAGCATGAAAACCTGTCATTTTGTCCCGGTCTTCAAAATATAAAGTAATAGAGATATTCGCATCTTCCTTGTTGGGATTCAATACACAGATTGCCTCATGACTTTTTAGCTTTCCTGAACTTGTTGACGGATAATAACCATCGGGAATAAACCAGACCTTTGCTCCAAGCTTACCGCTCATAGGACACACCTCTTTCTTTTAACATAGTTTGTTACTATTCAGATGTACCTGTTTGCAGTATCTGTCTGCGGGTCCTGCTTCGGGTGTTTTGCCTTCTTGAGAAGCAAAACACGTGCTTTTGTACACGCTTTCAGTCCTAAGATAGTTCGGGTACGAGGTCCCCATATCCAGGGTCGCTCACTTTCACGCTCTTAATTACCCGTGATGCAGAACGGCTTCGAAGCGTGTTGCTCTTCGCCGGCAGAATCACCCGCTGTTATACGAGCCTCTGAACAGTAACCATAGTTTTACCAATATAATAATATCATAATTAAAATCCTTTAAATAATCATTGGTATATGTTATTATTTTTTTAGGTAATAACCATTATAACGGCAGAAAGAGCTGCGTTTTTCTTTTATTTTAAATTACAGGCAGGTTAAACATGGGGGCCGATTTATTTCCAATATTAACAGGAAAGAGCCTGTTCAGGGAGAATGAACTTGTTTACGTTAACCGTTCGGATGAACTTAAAGAGTTTAATGGAATCATGCACAAACATGATTTCATAGAAATTGCCTATGTTATTTCAGGAAAAGGCCTGCATATAGTGGGCGATCAGAAATACAACACCAGGAAAGGCGATCTTTTCATAGTTAATTATGATATCCCCCACGGTTTTTTCCCCGATCCCGAAGGCGGTACCGAGCCTGTTGTTTATAACTGTGTATTCATGCCTAATTTCCTTGACGCATCCCTTCTGGGGAACATGTATTTTCAGGATATTCTTTCATCATTTCTCTTTAAATCATTTTTCCCTGAAGAAAGCCACAGGAATGCCGATCTGAGCCTGAAGGGCACCGAATATCAGGATATCGGCGATTTATTCCATAAAATGTATGAGGAATATAAAAACAGGAACAAGGGCTATATTGAAATTATTCGCGCTTACCTGATAGAACTGATTGTAAAAATATTGCGGCTTATGGACAGTAACAAGCAGAGCAATATTTCTTTGCAGAACCAGCGTGTTGTTTACCAGGCAATTGAATATCTCCGTAATAATTATAATACCGACATCCGCCTTGAGGAACTTGCCGCGAAGTCCTTTATAAGCAAAAACTATTTCAGCAGGCTTTTTAAAGAGGTAACCGGCATTAACTTCACCGACTATGTGCAGAACTTAAGGGTTGATGAAGCATGCAGCCTGTTAAAAAGCACAGACATGAAAGTTACCGATATTGCACATCAGGTTGGTTTCAAGGACATGAAATTCTTTTATGAGGTGTTTAAAAAACTCACCGGGAAAACCCCGGGTGAGTTCAGAAAAAGCTGATTTTATCAATAGCCTGTTCAGCCATATATGAACTTCTTACCAAAGGCCCTGAAGCAGCATATAAAAAACCCATCTGGTATGCCTTTTCCTCATAAGCTTTAAACCGATCGGGATGAATATATTCAACCACAGGATGATGCTTTTGGGACGGAGCAAGATACTGTCCTATGGTTAAAAAGTCACAGTTAACATCCCTAAGATCCTGCATTACCGATACAACCTGCTCCTCTTTTTCACCAAGGCCGACCATAATACCTGATTTTGTGTAAATCGTATCATCCATACTTTTTACATTTCTTAACACATCCAGAGACCTCCGGTAGTCTGCCTGCGGGCGGACTTCCGAATATAAATCGGGAACGGTTTCGACGTTGTGGTTTATTATCTCGGGATGGGCATCCACTACCTTTTTTAAGGCTTCGGTATTACCCTGAAAATCGGGAATCAGAACCTCTATCGTAACCCCTGGTGCGATATTTCTGATGGATTCTACCACCCTTGCAAAATGCCCGGCTCCGCCGTCGGGCAAATCATCGCGGGTTACCGATGTAATTACCGCATGCTTCAGTCCTAACGCCTTAACAGCCTGGGCAACCCGTTCGGGCTCGTTTTCATCAACCGGCTGTACCTTGCCTTTTGAAACATTGCAAAAAGTGCAGTTTCTGGTGCAGACACTTCCCAGAATCATAAATGTGGCGGTTTTTCTTCCAAAGCATTCGCCACGGTTGGGGCATGCAGCTTCATTGCAGACAGTGTTAAGATTAAGGTTTTTTATCATTTCTTCAACAAATTCAAGCCCTCTGGTTGAGTGAGCCTTAACGCGCAACCAGTCAGGTTTTTTTATTCTATCCATTATGCTCCTCCTTAAGACTCCCGTGGCAAAAATCTCTTTTACGCCGGGTCTTCGTAAAGAATATCCTCCTTATTATTCGTAAGCAAATTTCTTTAAAGCGGATTCTTTTTTACAACCGGATTACCGTTTTTCGCTCTATGAATTGAATTCCACAAAGTTCGGAGTAACGCCAAAACTCTCACAAAATACTTCAGCAGTCCGTCTAAATAACTTTTCCATGTCCTGTTTTGTGTTTGTAAGCTTTTCAAGCGACGTTACGCCTTTATCGGTCAGCCCGCACGGAACAATCCATTTGAAATGGGATAAATCGGTGTTTACATTAAACGCAAAACCGTGCATTGTGGTCCAGCGTTTAACCTGAATTCCTATGGCGGTTATTTTGTCGTTGCCCACCCAGACTCCGGTGTATGTTTTATCGCCCCGCCCGGCCGTTATGCCATAGTCGTCCTTCAAAAGCTTTATAAAAGTATCCTCGATTCTTTCCACAAAATAATGGATATCCCTGCCAAAGTGTTTCAGGTTCATCACCGGGTATCCTACAATCTGGCCGGGACCATGATATGTAACATCCCCGCCCCGGTTAACCTGCTGAATGGTAACACCCATTTTTACAAGTTCCTCTTCGGGAAGAAGTATATTTTCCTTTTTGCCCCTCACTCCCAGTGTTATAACAGGGGGGTGTTCAACCAGAAATAAAGTGTCCCTTTCATCTTCATTCGAAACCTTCTGCCATTTCTCATTCTGAATTTCAAGAGCCTTTGTATATTCCATTCTTCCTAAGGTTATAACATCTATTTGCAATCAAAATGCCCCCGGTTTCTATAACAAGTATAAAAGTAATTTCACATTTCCAGCCAATAATACTATATTAAGCGATTTTATATGATAATTCAACAAGTATAGATTTCCCAAGTTTATTTATTATCTAGTTGTTTTAACTTAATATTTCTATATTGACATTTTTTATATATTTTAATAATATATATTCGGAGGTGGTAATATTTATAATATTATAACATTTTATGATTTTATTCTGTCAACTTTTAGTCAACATCTCATGTTCACATTATTTCTACATGCAAATTTATTTTACGTAATTCCATTTCCGGAATTATTTCACTTAAGTATTTGGCAAAACTAATAAAGTATTAGTACAGTAACGAAAAGTAACTGGAAATAGTCAAGCCTTGGCCAACAGCAGAGCAAATGCACAAAAAGATGTAGTATGTAAGTATTAGTAAGTTATGAACCTTGAAATTAAGCAAAAAAACTTCCATTAAGGAGAAAAAAAGGCATGGCAAATAGACCTCCAACGAAGTCTGTTTTAAATGTTGAAACTTAGAATTGGTGATTTTTAAGAAGCATATTGCAGCAGCTTTAGAATATTAAATTTCCTATGCTTAACCCATGCATCCAGATGCAAGTTAATGACAGAAAAAGTAGCAAAGGCAAAACGCATCATAGTGCTTTGAGAGCGGGCATCTTCAATAGCATAATCAATAAACATTCTTTTATTGGAGCGCTCTACAGATGTACGTTTTTTGAATTCTTCCTTAAAAGCATCTGTATGGCGAGGAACAGGAGTAAAAAGACGCCTATCGTCTTTTGGCTTAATGTAAATTGTTTTGCCATAAGCACTCTGAGAGCATTTGCAGCCAGGTGGGGGATCCTCCCCGCGACAGGCAAACCAGCATCTGTATTTGATTCCTTTGGGCTTTGAGTAACCCCAGTTACTGTAGGGTATTCCACCTTTGCAGACAGGTCTGCCCTTGTTATCAAAACAAACAACATCAGGATGCACAGACTTCATAACGGACTTCGTACGGGAGTCCAGCGGTATAAAAGGGATCATGTCATAGCTGTCCAGAAGTTCATAGATGGCGTAGCTATCCATAGCGCCGTCTGCAAGGAAGTTTTTAAACTTAAAGTCAGGGTAAAGTGAGTGAATATCCTTTAAAGCAAAGATGGTGGTGATGCTGTCATGGCGGCTGGCCTGGGCCATACGAAGGTATATAGGTAAATCATATGGGCTGTCAGAAGCGGTTACATTAAAAAGGGTGTCACCAAAGAACCAACGTTCGCGATAGCTGTCCCAACCCCATCTGGCATCAGGATCGGAATACCTTCTGGGACATGTACAGTTGTAAATGCCTTTGGAACGGCAATCGCACACTTTTACACCGTACTGGCTAGCCCCTGAATAGTATGGAGAACCGTCAAAAGCTACAGATAAAGCTGTAGCCTTGCCTAATATCCCCATTTCAGCAGACTGATCCACTACACACCGAGCCAACAACTGCTGCATGATTTTAGCC
>ENA-OWPA01001104-OWPA01001104.1-bioreactor-metagenome-genome-assembly--contig:-NODE-1104-length-21290-cov-11.510677_pt1 | contig 21290 bp, 16 predicted proteins | sample MGYA00238139_ERZ651803 | MGnify/ENA primary metagenome ERZ651803 (study PRJEB26909, sample SAMN07631231) | bioreactor metagenome | isolation source: Switchgrass digestor | place: USA: Dartmouth... | reverse complement strand
TAAGAATTGAGGATTTTACTGTCGAAAATATTAATAATAATTTCAAAATCCCATTTATTAATGGGCTAATTCTTTATGCTCTTTTTTAACCTTGATTAAAAAAGTTAATTATGCAATTTCCTCAAATAACAACAAAGCTTTACACTATTTAAATTATTTGTCAAGCTCTACAATTATTGCATCTGCAAGTGTTTTTATATTCTTTATACCTTCTTTTATTTTATTCTCAATTTTCTGATTATTTCCATTTCCCATTTCGCTTATTTCGTCATAATCAAACTTACATAAATTTTTCCAACCTGTAAGATAAGATTTATTCCCTTTTCTAATGCCTTTAATATTGCTAATTTTTTCAAGAAACTCTTCTACTAACTGCTGGTCTTTATTTGTCTTACTTTTTAATATAAGACACCATTCTAACTTGTCATCTTCTATATTGATTCTAAATACTATAGCTCTGTCTTTCCACACTCCACTAAATCTTCCAACATCAACATTTGCATGTAAGCTTTGAATCATAGGATGTTTATCAAATGATTTAAAAGTAAAAGTTCTTCTTTTAGTCCCATATTTGTCTAGTCTTATTATTTCCTTATCTTTTTCTAATACTCTATCTAAACAATCGCTAATTATATTTGGCTTATTGTTTATCAATATTTCCAAGGCTTCTCTATATTTTGGATTAGCCCAGATTTTATTACATAATTCTTGAATTGGATCATTGTCCACAATACCCCTCCTAATCAGTAAATCTTTATAGCTCTCTAAAATAAGTATAGTTTCATCCTTAATGCTTAGGATTCCATTTATATTAAGCTCAATTAGCTCATCAATAATCTCCACTATTTCTTTATAAGAACATAGAAGGTAGTTTTGCCTTACTACATTGTTGTTTTTTAAGTCTAATCGGGGTTCTAATAAATCCTTTGTAAGATATATATAATATCGTTTATAATTATTAAACTCCTTCTCTATATTATTAAAATATGTATATAGTTGTTTTTCCTCTTCGCTTGAATAAATCTTATTCTCTATTAAAAAAACATGTTTGTTATTTTGATCAATAACTACAATATCTATATTATTATATTCTCTTCTGACTTCTAATTCTTTTTTTCTATTACTTAGGTAAATATACTCTCTTAACTTGTTTATTTCCACTATTAGATTATCATAGTAATCCGAATTACTTTGTGTAGCTATTATGCTTTTTTTAAGAAATTCAATAAAAAACCTACTATCTAGTCCATGCTCGTTATCTCCAAATAACCATGCTAATGTATTTGAATGCTTAATTTCCTGTTCTTGCATTCCTGTTATTTCAAATATATTAAACTATTTAACCGAATTCATAATTTTAGAAAGCAACATCTGAACTTCATCATTGTATATAAAATTTTTTATAATTTCTAAATCCCTATCTATAATGTTCGAATCCATGGTATCTCCCCTTTAGCCTATACTATCAGATTAACAGTATTTTTGCCTATCAGCACATAATAAATCTCTACCCCTCCCAACTTTCAATTACCCTACAATCTCTTTCATGTTTCTCATAAATTTCTGTATCCCATTTTGATGTCAAAAAAAGTATTCTTCTATTTTTATTTGGGCAATAGATTCCAGCATGATACACCATTTCTCTTAGCCTTTCATCTAAGCTATCACAATCAAAACATACTACAATTAGTTCATGAGTACATCTACCTTTTTCTTTACTCGGTATGAAGTTTACAAAAGGCCTTATGCCAATCTTCTCTCCCTCAGGACATTTTCCTTTTGTTCTTCTCTCTTCTATTCTGTCAAGAAGAGGCATTATTGGTTCAGCAAAAGATCCCAGGTCTAACTCTAATAGCTTGTCTAATAACCTAATTCTACGATTAATAATCATAAACTTCACCCCTTTCCATTATATAATACGAAATGGAAAACTTTTGACAGGTCAAAGTCTATAAATTTTTACTCATTTTTCTACCCAAGAATTTCGTGACAATTTTCTTAATATTCTGTATAAATTAATTATATAACTAATAATATTTAATTTCAAGTTTAGTCAAATGTCCGCAAAACCAGCTACGGGAAATATTCTCTTTCTGTACATTTTATCAAAAGTAGACAACCCTATTGTAAACAGGATATGGAATAGGCTATGAAACTTGTATAAGTGATAGATTAGATGACATAAATCATAGATTTTAAATAAAATAGGCAAAAGGAGATAGTATTTCTTCCTTCTGCCTATTCATTATTCATATATAAGCCCATTTAATTCTTCCTTTATAGCTCTCCAATTGGGCAGGAATTTGTCCATATAGGCTATGAATCTTTCATTGTGCTTCCTTTCTAGCAGGTGGGTCATTTCATGGACAACTACATACTCTATGCAAGTGGGGCTTTTCTTTACTATTTCTAAATTAAGCCATATCCTTTTTGCTTTAGGATTGCAGCTTCCCCAGCGGGTTTTCATCTTCTTTACCCCAAATTCATTTACCTCTACACCTATTATGGGCTCCCATTTTGCTATTATTGTTGGAATCAATTTTTTTAGTTCCCTCCGATACCACTCCGTCATTGCCCTTTCTCGTAAATATTTTGGAGTATTTTCCCTTACATATAAATCTATATATTTCTTATTTCTAATTTCTACTCCCTGCTTTCTCTTATTGGTATAGATGACATTTAATAAGTATCTCTGGCCTAGGAAGTAATGGCTTTCCCCAGATACATATTCTCTTTCCGGCTGCCTTTCTTGATTTATAAACTTTTTTTGCTGTTTCCTTATCCAAGAAAGTTTTGATATGGCAAATAGTCTTATAGTGTCTGTATCCATATATTGGGGGGCCGATATCTTTACTCTGCCATCTGGAGGATGGACTGACAAATGGAGGTTCTTTATATTCTTTTTTGTTAATTCTATCTCTATATTATTGATTATTATTTTTTCCATTAATATCCTTCCTGTTCCTCCACTATTTTATATATTTTTTGAACCAGATCTTCGTCTTCTATGTGTTCCCTTATAAGAGAAATGACATATCTTCTTTTTCTTGGATTGTCCCTCCAGCCAGCGGGTCTATTCTTTTTCAAGCTTTCGTCTATGGCAATTGCCAACTCCTTATTTTGGTCTAAATTATTATACAGGGCAATTCTTTCATCTGTATTTATTTCCTTAGGATAGACATAGGTAGAAGCCCTGTATTCAAAGCTGTCTTTTGCTATTTTAGCTATTTCTTTAAGGTATTCTTCATACTCAATGGCCTCTTTTTTCCTCTTTCTAATAAGCTCATCTAGAAGTACAGACATTCTTTCATAGTACTTTGGATCTGCTGGGCTTTTTTCAACTATTAAACGCCTAACATTGTTTTCTATGGTTGCAGCTACAGCCTCCTTATTTCTTTTAATATTTTCTGGCAGGTCATCTACTGCAGCAGTTTCCTTTTTGACTATTAATTCAACCAGAGTATTGTCTTCAAAGGCAGATATGGTCCTACTTTCTTCAGCCCCAATATAGCTGTCGATTAGGTGTCTCATGGCTGGTTCATAGGCCTTAAGGTCTATATCGTCTCCAGCAGCAATCATTACTTCCCTGCGAACATTATCATAGTGCTTAACTTCTTCCTTTATCTTTTTAATCTCTTTAATACTGTAACCTAGCTCCAGCATATCATTGGCTATATTTGCATAGGCCCTGGTTAAGGAAGCTGTATATTTGTATAGGGTTAATCTTCTTTCTTCCCTTTCTTTTAATTCTTTTAAACTAAACTGGTCCTCTCCACAGAAATATTTAATGTATTCATTGGTACCCTTAGGTGGCTCCACCGGCTCACATAAAGCCCTTATTTTCTCTAGGGCTTCTTCCAGCCTTTCTTTACCCTTTTCCAGTCTGTTTTTCAGTAGGCCTTCCACATCCTCCCTATCATAGTTGGCAAAAGCTTCAGAGGTATAATCTGCCACTGCCTTTTCTAAGGATTTAAACAAATCCATATAATCTATAATATAGCCATATTCCTTATCTTCTCCATCCAGCCTATTTACACGACATATGGCCTGGAATAGGTTGTGGTCCTGCATCTTTTTATCTATATACAGATAGGTGGCTGGCGGAGCGTCAAAACCTGTCAATAGCTTATCTACTACGATTAAGAGCTTCATCTGGTCTGGTTCTTCTATGAATTTCTTTTTAACTTCCTTTTCAAATTCTTCTGGACTCTTATCTCCCAGCATCTCCTTGTATATCCTATACTTTTCTACATTTTCTGTATCCCTATCTTCTCCTGTTGTTTCTCCCTTTATATCTGATATGTGGGGATTATAGGAAGTTATTACAGCACATTTTTTAAAGCCGGCAGACTGGAATAGTTCATAGTATTTACAGGCTTCATAAATACTACTGGACACCAGTATGGCATTTCCTCTACCACTTTTGAGCCTATCCTTAGTTTCCATATCTAGTATGATATCCTTAACTATCTGCTCCAGCCTGGATCTGGAACTTAATACAGCCTGCATGGTTCCCCATTTTTGTTTTAGCTTGCCCTTGGCATAGTCTGTCAGCTCCCTGGTTTGGGCTTCAAACCACATATCTATCTTTTCCTGGGAAGTAATTTTTTGCTCTATATCCCTGGCTTCATAGCAAAGGTCTAGCACCACCTTATCTTCTACAGCCTCATCAAATTTATATGTATGGATATAGGGACCAAAAATCTCTATACTGGTTGGCTTATCCTTTTTAAGTAAGGGAGTACCTGTAAATCCAATAAACATACTATCTGGCAATATCTCCTTCATGGCCCTATGAAGCTTTCCTGACTGGGTCCTGTGGCATTCATCTACAAATACATATATGTCCCCTTTGGGCTTAAAGTCTTTGGGTAGATTGTTCCTTACTTCTTTGATATATTCATCATACTGTTTCTCATATTGCTCTTCTTCATCAGCATATCCCCTGGCACCAAATTTATGGATTAAAGAACACATCATAAGGGGGGTAGTCTGGTTAAGCCTTTCAATTAAATCCTTGCCAGACTTGGTCCTGTATATGTCCTCATTGACCCCTAAAAATACCTTTTCAATTTGTTCATCTAATTCTTCCCTGTCGGTAATTATTAGTATTCTGGAATTACTTATATTTTCCCTGATCCACTTGGCAAGCCAGACCATAGTAAGGCTCTTTCCACTGCCCTGGGTATGCCAGATTATTCCTCCTTCTTTCTTTTTTACCCTGTCTATGGCTGCTTTTACTCCAAAATATTGGTTTGGCCTACAAAGTTTCTTTCTACCACTATCATATACCACAAAATCATGGATTATGTCCAGGAATCTTTCCTTTTGACATAGGCTTATTAAATCCCTGTCTAACCTGCTTTCAACCCTAGAATGGAGAAGGCTAATATGTTCGCTTAACTTATCCTTAGCCTTAGGATCCTCCTTCCATTTGAGGTAGTATTTTTCTGGGGTCTCAATGGTACCATACCTAAGACCTTCAGTGTCATTACCTGCCATTATTAGTTGGATGGTATGGAAAAAGGGCTTGATGAATTCAGATTGTTGGTTATCTAAATTCTGCCTGATGGCCTTGGCCACATGGACAGTGCTCCTTTTTAGCTCTAAAATGCCTAGGGCAATGCCATTGACATATAGGGCAATATCTGGCCTTTTGGTATGTTGACCCTTTACAGTTACCTCTTCTGCTATATAGAAGTTATTGTTGTAAGGCTCTTCCCAGTCTATAAGCTTAACTGTTTGCTTGTTTTCTCCTATATTTTCCCTTACTTCTATTCCATACCTTAATAATCCATAGACTTCCTTGTTTACACTGTATAGGCTTTCACTTTGATTGGTTACGGCTTTGTTAAGTTGGTACAGAGCCCTATCAATTAATTTATCGCTATATCCCCTATCTCTTAAGTATTTTCTTAAGAGGCGGGTTTCCACATTTTTATTATCCTCCTTATCTTTAAGGTTGCCTAAATATTCATAACCAAGGGTGTCAGTAAAAAGCTTAATAACCCTATCCTGGGTTGCCCTTTCAACCTGGCCTACCTTGTTCATACCAATCTCACCTGCCCTGTCAATAGTTTTTCCATCATGCCCTCCTTAATTTTCCTGTATTTATCAAGTTTTTTCTCAAGGGCCTCTATTTCAGCATCCATATCAGATAGAATTTGGGCTATGGCTTTTTGTTCTGGTAGGGGTGGAAGGGGGATTTTATATACAGAAATTTTTGGAGCAGTTAGTTGTGGAACTCCTGTGTTTTCAATAGTAAATTCTATGTTGTTGTTTATATACTGGGAAACAAAAAAATTATTAATCTTAAGTTTTGGTTTTAACACCAAAACTCTTCCGATTGCACAAAACTTATGGTCTCTATAAATAGCATAGCCTATAGTTCCTCTTGCAGTAACAGTTATAGCTTCTTCAGTATAATCATAATTAGAGCTATACCCATATAATCCCTTATTATCAAGCCCATTTGAATAAATAGGGTATACATGTATATCGTCTTTAATTTTTGAATACATGTCTTTTCTCAAATCTCCTCCTGCTGTTATGTCAAATATCTCCTGTAATTTCTTAACTTCCCACTTACCACTAAATCCAGCTAATCTTTTTTTACCAGTTAACAATTCCTGCATAGCCCCTTGTTTAATTTGTTTCTTTTTATGGATTAACTTTTCTATGGTTTCAATTAATTCATCTATGTCAGATAAAACTTTAGCTATGGCCTTTTGTTCTGGGAGGGGTGGAAGAGGTATAGAGAGTTTTCTTAAATTTGCTAATGAAATAAATTTTTGTATCCCTCCATCTAACTTATCTTTAATATATTGTTGATAATAATTTGATATAATAGTTTGATACATAAAGCTGCTTAATATTTTGCTGCTATCCGGTTTTATTAGTGCTACATTCTTGATACAAAAGTCTGGCTCAAAGTCCACAACTACAGCATCACCTATAGTGCCAATCATCGACATTAATATATCACCTTGATCTACTTTCGATCTTTGATTAATCGCATGTGCATCCTCATAGGAAATATATGATACATCTTTCAAATCCAATTTTCCATTAATTATATTTTTTGAAGTTACAAATTTCACCCCATCATTATAATATTTTGGAGAATCATGTGTTCCATCTCTTACATCAGAAATTTCATTCCAGATTTTTACTTCCCAATCTACTGGTATCCTGCCTACCTCTGTATCCTTATATAGTTCCTTATTCTTCAAGCTATCTACCTCCTGTTTGCAAAGCTGACCAAAGGTCACCTTATGTCAAAATACACTTAAGCTTCCAAAATCCTCTTTAAATGCATATCCACCTTCTTGCTTAATTCCTCTACTTGCCTTTCTATTTCCGGTAAGGTTTCCTTGTATCTTTCAGATAACTCTCTTATTCTGCTAGCCAGCCTATGGGATATCCTATCCATTTCTGTAGTTATGGCATCTGTTATGGATCTTATCCATTTATCCTTTACTACTATATCCTTGATTTCATCTATTGATAATTCCTTATATTTTTTCTCAACCTTCTTTTCAAGGGATTTTTCTTTTTCTTTTATTTGTTTTTTAAGGTCAGATTCTTCATTTATTAAATCCAAATATTTTTCTAAAATCTCCAGTTCATCTTCATAGGCTTCATCCTTTTTTATTTCCCTTATACGCTTATTTAGATTAGTCTTTGTAATATTTCCTTTATCATTTCTTAGCTCTTCAAGTACTCCATCTTCTCCTGTGTTCTCTTCTTCAAATTCTTCCTTCTCCCTTTGGGCCTCCTCCCTTTCCATTTCTAATTTTTCCAGTTCATTTTTTTCTTCATTAAAGAACTTATCTATCATTAACTCCTTAGGTATTAATTCACCATTGGCTGCCCAGCCTTCTTCTATAATCATATATACATCGTCCCTCATTGTTTCCAGCCAATAGTCCATCAGGTATTGGTATACATCATACTTGTCTATTAATAAACTGTCCTTAAATCTATCTAACAAATCTTCCGATATTTGATGGATTAACTCCTTGGGCTTAGTTTCTTTATCTATGGTTCTTAGTAAAGGAATATGTTTATTGCTCCAGCCATTTAATATATTCTTTATCATATTGGAATACTCTATAAATTCCTTATTGTTAAATATGGTGGATTTAATATGGTCTATTTCCACATTTAATTTGCTATATCCTTCCATTCCTGCTGGTGAAAATAGTTCATCTTTTAGGCTTGGATATGCTGTCCAGTATTTTTCCAATTCATCAATATCCCTATTGGGAATACCCCCATATAAATGGGCCCTTATATCTTGAATATCTTCCTTTTCCTGGCTATCTATATATCTGGGTATATTTAAGTTGTAGTCATTCTCTTCTATTTCTTCATTGCTTACAAATCTTGAATACCCAGGTATTTCTTCCATATTTCTAAATACATCTACTATCTTATGAATATCCCGCTCCCTTAACCTATTCTTGTTACCATCCTTCATAAAGCCCTTGCTGGCATCTATGATGAAAATGCCTTTTCTTTCTTCAGCACCTTCCTTGTCTATTATAATTATGGAAGCTGGTATACCTGTACCATAGAAAAGATTAGGTGGTAGTCCTATTATTCCCTTAATTAAGCCTCTTTTCACTATATTCTTTCTAATTTCTCCTTCTACATTTCCCCTAAAGAGGACTCCATGGGGCAGTATTATGGCTCCCTTCCCCTTGCCAGGCTTTAAGGATTTTATAAAGTGTAATAAAAAGGCATAGTCTCCATTTTTGGCTGGAGGAATACCAAAGCCATCAAATCTTTTATATTCATCATTTTGAGGATCCATTCCATTACTCCAAGACTTAGTAGAAAAGGGTGGGTTTGCAACGGCATAATCAAAGGTCATTAAATTCCCATCATCATCTATAAATTTGGGAGATGTAATAGTATCCCCCGGCTTAATATCTGCAAAATCCTCCCCGTGTAGTATCATATTCATAACTGCCAGCGCCCTGGTGGTATTGTCCTTTTCTTGACCAAATATGGTTAGTCCATGGGGGGCTTCATTGGCTGCCTTTAATAATAAGGAGCCAGAACCACAGGTTGGGTCATAGATGGTTTCAGATCTACTCTTTGAATTTTCAACCCCTATAAGTTTGGCCATTGCCCTGGATACTTCTGCTGGAGTATAGAACTGCCCCTTAGATTTTCCTGATTGGGTAGCAAAGTTCCTCATTAAATATTCATAGGCATCCCCTAAAAGGTCATCTCCGTCTGCCCTGTTTTTGCTAAAATTAAGGTTTTCAAATATGGAAATTAATTTGGTAAGCCTATCAACCTTTTCCTTTCCTCTTCCCAGCTTGTCATCATCATTGAAATCAGCTAAAGTAATTACACCTACTAAGTCATTGGCTTCTGCCAGCTTATGAATTATCTTGTTCATTCCATCCCCAATGTCCTTATTCCCCTTAAGCTTTACCATGTCATGGAAGCTTCCACCTTCCGGTACTATGGTTATGGCATTGGGGTCCTTATAATATTTATCAGTAACGTATTTAACAAATAAAAGGGTAAGTACATAGTCCTTATATTGGGAGGCATCCATTCCGCCCCTTAATTCATCACACATTTGCCAAATTTTACTATATAAATCGCTCTTTTTTAGTGCCAAAGCTTATTCCTCCTTATATAATTCTTCTAACTATATTTTATAGGACTTGGTCAATTTTAGCCAGACTTGACCCACATTTAAAATGATTAAAGAGTTCAATATGATTATTGGCAAATTTACTTGTAACTAACTATATTAGATTGGCAAATATGGGTATAAATCCATTAAGATTAAAAAATAAAGGAGAGATTTTATGGCTGTTGCTACTTGGAAAGAAGTTTTAGATTTTTGGTTTGATCCAAAACATGTTCCCCTGCATTTTGTTGAGGATCCTGAATTTGATGAGCTAATTCGTACTAAATTCCTTGAAACCTGGGAAGCAGCTTCTGAAGGATTGTTGGTTCATTGGAGAGAAAATATTAAAGGAAGGCTGGCAGAAATTATTGTCCTGGACCAGTTTTCCAGAAACCTATGGAGAAATGATATACGCACCTATACTCAGGATAAAATGGCCATTGCCCTGGCTCAAGAGGCAGTAAACCATCCAGACTATGATAAGCTATCCACCTTGGAGAAAAGATATATTCTTCTGCCCTTTATGCACTCTGAATCCTTGGATCTTCATAATTGGGCTTATAAATACTTTGAAGAACTTGGAGATGAGGAATTTATGCACTATGAAATGCTTCATAGGGAGGTTTTAGAAAAGTTTGGCAGATATCCTTATCAAAATGATGACCTAGGTAGGGAATCAACACCTGAAGAATTAGAGTATATAAGGAAAAAAGGCGGCCGTTTTTATAGTTAGTATAATGGCCTTAATAAAAGCAAGGTATGATTTATCCATACCTTGCCTTTTTAATTAACCTGTCTTCTATCAAAACTATACTTGCTTTTTCAAAAATTGTTCAATTTTAAAGGAGTACATCAATTCAAACAACAATTTAGAATCATCAAAATCAAGTCCGCATATGTCTTCTATCCTTTTCCTGCGATAATTAAGTGTATTTCTATGAAGATGCAGTTTATCTGCAGCCTCTTTTGTGCTGAAGGATGTTTCTGTTAATACTTTAAGGGTATTATAAAAATCTGTCCCATTTTCATAATCATAGTCCCGTAGCTTTCCTAAAGCAGGATGGCAAAATTTACTCAACTGTACTTCCAGTGGAATTGTGCTGAGCATGGAGTAAAAACTGTATTCCATGTAATTATTTATATATTCATTACTGCCTAGAAATTGTGCGAAACGAATGGCCTCATCTGCCTGCTTATAATAATCAACAAAATCATTAACTTGATAAAAGGGGTTGCTTATACCAACCTGGAGATGAACATCTTTGGCTAAGGAATTCAATTTTTCTATTGATGAAGTATCTATATTATAATTTTTATCCAAAGGAGCTATTATGACTATTTCCTTTTTATAATAAAATAAAGGAGCCTTGTCAAAAATCATTTGTAGCCTATCCATCAATTCTCCCTTTATGTAATTCTGGTCACGATAATATAAAGGTCTAACTATGAGAACTTTCATCCGCTTGGGAAAGGTTAGTTTACTTGCCTTAATACGAATACTGGCCTGATTAGGGTCTACCCCCTTAAGCATATCCGTAAGGATGCTTTGATAAAGATAAGAGCGAAGACCTATATTGTCATGGTTGCGTAATATTATTTCACTGGCAGCCTTGCTTACCATGGGAAGCAATTCCTTGCTATAAGAATTGATAGGTAAATTGTTTTGAAACATAAATACATAACCTAATAGACGATCTTGAGCCAAAATCTTGCTACATAGATAAACCAATTGATTTTCAGGGCAGACACTTATAAAAGGCTCTGAATTAGGAGGTGATATTTTTTTGGATCTTACCCTTTCTATATACTTCATAAATTCATAGGGGCAGTAGCCTCTTTCTACACTTCGAATCCACATGGGATCTGAAATGTCAAAGGGTTCGGAGTAAGCAAGTATCTTTCCACTTATATCAATAACAACAAGAGGATTCCCGCAAATCCTTGATGTCTCACACAAAATAGATGATAGACCTTTTCCATCCAGTATCATTTTTAACATTCTTGAATAAGCCTTCTCCACCTTTAAAGATTTAATCAATTCCTGCTTAATTAAGTTAAATACAGCCGGAAAATCATCTTCTCTTATTTGAGCACTATTAAATAAATATTTAACATTTTTTTGTGTATTATATCCAAAATACAGGAGGAAAAGTGGAGGTTTAATTTGATGGTTTACTTGTGCTATGTGACCAATATATAAGGTATCCTCCCTATAAGAAGATATTTCACTATTAAGTAGAGCAATGTCTACAAATTCAGAGTCCTGGTTTATTGTAATAGAATCCACCAAATATTTACTTTTTATTAGTTTTATCATTTCTGAATATTTCATAAATTCACCTCACCTATATTTTATACAATATGCACAAAAACCACAAACCTTTTTATTCCTTATAAACCTGTCATTCTTTTAGGAATATTGTTAAAATTAAGATAAGAGTAGCTAAAAATTTAACACAAATATAAGAATTAAGAAAAAGGAAGGTGAATCTTATGAAGTATGAAAGGCTTTTTTCAAAGGGCAGGATTGGCAAACTAGAGTTAAAAAACAGAATTGTAATGCCTGCCATGGGTACCAGCTTCGCAGCATCTACTGGAGAAGCTTCTGATGAAATAATCAGATATTATGAGGAAAGAGCTAAGGGTGGATGTGGTCTTATTATAACAGAAATCACCCGTATAGATGATGAAACTGGTGTAGGCATGAGCAACCAACTTAGCGTAACCAGCGGAAAACATATTCCCAGGCTGGTCAAATTAGCAGATGCAATACATCGTCATGATTCAAAAATATTTATTCAGCTTCATCATCCAGGCAGACAAACATATGGAAGATTGCTAAATGGCAAACAAATTGTAGCTCCAAGCCCTATTGCCTGCAAAGTAATTGGAGAGATGCCCCGTGAATTGACTACTGCTGAATGTGAAGCATTAGTAAAAAAATTTGTCACTGGGGCAGTCATAGCTAAGACTGCAGGTATCGATGGAGTGGAAATACATGCAGCCCATGGTTATCTTATTAACCAGTTCATAAGCCCTTACACAAACAAAAGAACGGATAAGTATGGCGGAAACTTTTTCAACAGGATGCGTTTTGTAACAGAAATTATTCAGGGTATCCGCTTTGCCTGCGGCAAGGATTTTCCAATTTCAGTCCGTATAAGTGCCAATGAATTTATAGAAGGGGGCTTGACACTTGAAGACAGTGTCAAAATAGCCAGATACTTAGAAAGCTTAGGTATAGATGCCATAAATGTAAGTTGTGGTACTTATGAGTCAGGCCATACCATAATAGAGCCAGCTTGTATACCTGAAGGATGGAAGAAAGATTTAGCAAAGACCATTAAGGCTAATGTGAAGATACCGGTAATTGCCGTTAACAATATAAAGCATCCTGAAGTAGCAGAAGCGCTTCTAGAAGAAGGGGTAAGTGACTTTGTTGGAATTGGACGTGGTCATTTGGCAGATCCTGCATGGGCTAACAAGGCAAAATATGGTCAGGAAAAATTATTGCGCAAGTGTATAGGCTGTATGAACTGTTTTAAGGTTTTAAATAGCAGCCGTCCTGTTGAATGTACTGTCAATCCTCTACTTGGCAGGGAAGCATTTTTAGGAGATGATAAGCTGGTAAAAGACGGTAATGGAAGAACTGTAGCCGTCATAGGTGGAGGTCCAGGAGGAATGCAGGCAGCCTATGTATTAGCCAAGCGTGGTTTTAAAGTTGTATTATTTGAAAAGGAAGCTTCCTTAGGTGGAACTATGAAAATGGCTGATAAGGCTCCTCATAAGCAGCTTATTACAGAATTAATAGAAACTCAAACAGCAGAGCTTGAAGCCCTTGGAGTAGAAATTCGTTTGAATACAGAGGCTAATGTTGAAATGGTAAAAGAATTAAATCCTTATGGTGTAATTGTGGCTGTAGGAGGCACTCCTATAATTCCAAATATTCCAGGAATTGATAGCCCTAACGTTTGTACAGCAGAGGATGTACTGGCAGGTAAGGTTGAACTAAAGGGTAAGAACATTGCTGTCATAGGCGGAGGCTCCACAGGTCTGGAGACAGCAGAGCTGTTGGCCAGAGACAATAGGGTAACTGTAATAGAAATGATGAATGATGTAGGAACTAACCTTTATCCAAGCGTACGTGCCCTTCTGTTAAAGCGTCTAAATGAAGCAGGAGTTGAAATTATTACAGATCACTATCTAGAATCAGTAAAGGATGGAAAAATAGGTTTAAGGGTTACATCAACAGCCTTTGAAGTTGAAAGGGAGGCAGATGCAGTTGTACTTGCCCTAGGTGTTAAACCACGCAGGGAAATAGTAAGCCACTTTGAAGAAGCCTTTGATAAGGTTACTTGCGTGGGAGATGTTGTAAAGCCTGGTTTGATTGGCGATGCTATAAAGGAAGCAAACGACAAAGCATTTGTATTTTAAAGGAGGGGGATTGAGATGAAGGACTTTAAGGATAAAGTTATTGTTGTTACCGGAGCCGGTAGCGGTATAGGTGCAGCCATAGCTAAAGAGGCTGTGCTCCATGGTATGAAGGTGGTTCTTAATGACATTGATAATAAAAGTGTGCAAAAAACACTGGAAGAGATAAAAGACATGGGAGGGGAAGGTGTTACCCACACAGCTGACATATCCCTAATAGAAAATGTACAGGAACTTTATGATTTAACTATGGATACCTACGGAAGAGTGGATATTCTTGTAAACAATGCAGGGGTAGCAGTTTCTGGACCTATATGGGAAATACCTATTCAAGATATTAATTGGATTACAGAAGTAAACTTCCTAAGCCGCGCCTATGGTATGCGTGTATTCATTCCAAAGATGATTGAGCAGGGAACTGAAGCTGCAGTTATAAATGTAGCATCTACAGCAGGCATAATGATTTCTCCTAATGCACCCATGTATCACAGTACAAAAGCAGCTGATGTAGCTTTGGCAGAAACCACATATCTTGGTTTAAAAGCCAGAGGTATAAACAATGTTCAGGTCCATGTATTGTGCCCAGCCTTTATTCAGACTAATATCCACGAAAGCGACAGATATCGCCCTGAACGCTATGCTTCTTTGGATGATCCATACTATCAAAGCCAGGAATTTAAGGCAGGCTATATACGATCCAAACGTTCAGTATTGGCTGGAATGCCTATAGATTCTGTAGGTATGACCGTATTTACTGCCTTGGAAGAAAATAGATTTTATATATTTACCCATCCTGAATCCATATACCCTGCAGGCCATAGGATAAAGGATATGGTCAACGGGAACAACCCTTCAAGTATCAAATTGTTATAGCCTCAGACTAAATTGGTGCCTGTTTAGGCACCAATTTAGGTTTATTAATTTACCCCGGATTTGGTTAAATGCAGGAAAAAGTAGATTTTCAAATAAATCTAATAAGGAGGTATATTGTGCAAAAAGATGTTACTGAAAAATTTATGGCCTACTTTCGAGTGGCTATATTAGTTTTGGTGCTTGTGGCCAATGCAATATTTCATTTGGTTGATTTTGAATATGGATGGCTTATTTTCATAGGCAATATATTCTTTTTTACTCTACCTGGCAATGATTTTAAGGAAAAGCTGGCAACAGTAACACTGGGAGGCTTGGTTGGTATAATCCTTGCCTATCTATTGATAATTGGAATAGTAAAACTGACTCCTCTGATAGGTGGCTTTTTAGGCTACATGATACCCTTGGCAATAGCAATTTCCATACTAATAATATTACACCCCAGGGCCCCAAAAGTTCTAAATAATGTTGGGTTTGCATATTTAATTTGCTGCACAATGAATGCAGAAAAATTTGCAGCCAACTTTATGACTCATTTGCTAGTCTTTTTAGTTGGAAGTTTCATATTTAATGGAGTTTGTCTGTTAATGATAAATCCTTGTATGAAACTTGCTCTATTCCATCCTTCCCCATTTCATCTCTTCTCCACTTGTATCCTATTTCTTCCTTTTAGCTTTAATCTCTTCCATTTCTATTTTATATATATTGGTTTTTTTTAGGCCTGATAAATTAAAATAATTCATTTTGTCAGGAGTATACTTTTGACATATTAGCCTTAAAGCTCTGATCTTTACTTCTCATGAGCTCACCCTACTATACCCTTTCCAATCCACTCATATCAAAATACACATTTCTAGCTCTAAAAGGACCAGGACATGTAATTTGTAGCTTTATCTTGTCAAAATCACTTATTCTTCTTGGATGATAGTAAGGTGTTTTAAAGCTCAACTTGTCATCCCTAAGCCAATCTGGTACTTCTAGGCCATGAATTTGTAGATAATAGTCTATTAAAGCGGATACTTTCGTTAAAAATTCTATCTCCTTTTTATCACATAATGTTAAATCTATAGGCTCGTTTAGACTATTTATAAACTTCTCATCCTTGTTTTTTAACATTTCCAGCAATTGGTTTAAAGCTGTATCTTCATCTGGATAATTAAATAACTCTTCAAGATACTTATTCCCAATCATAACCCAAATCCTCTCCCAAATACTTAATGAAATTCATTTGTCTTTCTCCTAATAACTTAATGGGTACATATTGTGAGACTATATCCATAAGCTGTTCTTTTGTTGTAATATTTAAGTCTTTACACAATATATAAGCATCTATAAAATCTTTAGCAGGTTCAGGCCTTGCAGCTAATACCTTCATGGCCAGTAGCTGTTCTGCCTTTGGTTTTAATATTTTTAAGTTGGAATATATTTTATAAGTTTCCTTATCTTCTTTAATAATTGACTTTAACGGTTCTTTAATTTCTTCATTTATCCATCCATCTGGTAAATTAAATGCAAACTTTGTGGTATTTAATATATTTTCCAGTAACTTAAAATTTGTTTCACTAAATACACAATCTATATCTCTAGTAGCCGGCCTATTGTCATAAACCATAGTCATAACAGCGCCGCCATAAATGGTTATTTCAAGCTGCAATTGGTTTTCCTTTAATCTCTCATTTAAATAATCAAATATTTCTAATAACTTTTTCTTATCCATAAGGTTGTTAGCTTTAAAATTATCCATGTAAATCCTCCATCAGAAAATAATATCCATATACATTATACCATTTGTATCAACCAAATATAGTCCTTACCACTTCCTTAAACTCCTCATACATTTTAAGTCCTTCCAAATCCTTTAAGCTTTCTACCAATCCTTCATAATATTGCTTTTGCATTTCGTATCCTGCATTGAAACGGTTCCAAAGGTTATCTCCCTCAGTTTTTAAATCTCTCACAAGGCTTCTTGCATTACTTAACTTATCAGCACAGGATATCATCTTAATTTCCCTGGGGGTATTTTTATCCTTAAGATATTCTATAGTATGCCATTTCCGCTCCCTCCAGGGGGTTTTGTCCCTATTTTCAAGCCTTTCTGATGCCCCAATAACATATTCAAGAACTCTGCCGCTTAGCTTGGTTTTTATTTCATTTTTTATATAGTCTAAATCTAATTCTCCATCCTCCAATACATCATGTAAAAGCCCTGCTGCAATCATCTCTTCATCTGCACCATTTTCCTGAAGTATTAGTGCTACCTCAAAGGGATGAACTATATAGGGTATATCAGTGCCCTTTCTAGTCTGGTCCTTATGAATTTTGGCTGCAATAATAAGAGCATTGTTTATTAATGTATTTCCCAAGTCAGATTTCATAATTACCTCCCTATAGAAAAATACGCTCTGTAAACTTAAATGAAAATTGAGGACTTCAATCCTCTATGGTACAATGTTTTTGCCAAAAAAACTATACCTCCTAGAAAGGATGAAGTCCTCATGCAAAAAATTGTACCAATAAAATGTCCAAAATGCAATAATAAAGATTCTTTTTATCGCTATGGCAAAGATAAAGATGGATATCAAAAGTTTCTTTGCCGTAAATGTAATCACCAATTTGCTCCTGATAGACCTACTTCTAAAAAGAACTCTAATTATCCTCGTTGCCCTATTTGTGGTAAAGCTACATTTCTTCATCATGATTATGAATTTTATTCTAATTATCGTTGTTGTGATAAGAAATGTAATCATTCTATATTTGTGCCTAAACCAAATAATATATTTCCTGCATCTATGTCTAATCTAACTGGTAAAACTGATTTTAAACGTATGCGTTATCCTGTTCACATTATTATTTCTGCTTTAGCTATGTTTTATATTGGTAAAAATTCTTTTAGAAATATTTCTCAAATTCTTAGAATTGTTAATAATGTTAAGGTCTCTCATACTACTATTAGCAATTGGTGTAAAAAGTTTGCTCCTTTTTTTAATAACATTGCTTTAGAGCTTATTCCAACTTTAAATTTTAATTCTGATGAATGGCATGCTGATGAAACTGTTGTAAAAATAGCTGGTAAAAAATTTTATATCTGGTTTATTGTTGATTCTGAGACTCGCTTTGTCTTAGGCTTTCATCTATCACCTCATAGAAACTCTGATCAAGCTTTTACTTTATTTAATTCTGTTAAAAAATTAGGTAATCCTAATGCTATTGTCAGTGACCGCTATAGTGCTTATAAAGTTCCTGTTAAATCTGTGTTTGGTGAACATATTAAACATATTCGTGTTGAAAGCTTTAAAGATGACGTTTCTAATAATTTAATAGAATCTTTCCATCATCAATTTAAAGCTTGGTATAAGACAAAACAAGGTTTTAATTCCTTTGAATCAGCAAATAACTTAATTAGCATGTTTGTGTTTTTCTACAATTTTGTCAGACCCCATTCATCTCTTAATAGTTTAACTCCAGCTCAAGTTGCTGGTTTAAATCTAACTGTTAAAGAAAAGAAAAAGTATCCTCTAATAGCATGATTTTGCTTAAATTTCGCTAAGTGTTTCTTAAATATCGTCCTTGAAATTGTCAAGGGCGTGCGTTAGCACGTTCATTTTTACCCTTGATAATCTCAAGGCGGATTTTTATAATTGTCAAAGCGAAATTTAAAGCAAATTAAAGCTATTCTATAAAACATTGTGCTATTTTTTCATGTTTAGTTTACAAAGCCAAATAATTTACAAAAATATTAATTATATACCAGATAAAGGATGGTATTCCATAGGAGAATTTGTATTCAAAGGAGAAAACAATATAATCAATCAAAAAAAGTATTTGATAAATGTTTCTACTACAGTTAATCATACTTTGCCTACTAACATTGGTTCTAATAAAAAAGGGGGAGCTACAGTAAAAGAATTATTTGGTATAAAACAAGATATATTTGATAAACCAAAGCCAGTTGAACTTTTGCTTTATTTGTTATTTATTAGTACTAATAAAAATGATATCATCCTCGACTTCTTCTCAGGTTCTGCTACCACAGCCCACGCAGTAATGCAGCTTAATGCTGAAGATGGAGGGAATAGAAAATACATTATGGTACAGCTTCCAGAACCTACAGATGAGAAGTCTGAGGCATACAAAGCAGGATTTAAGACTATTGCAGAAATAGGCAAGGAACGAATTCGCAGAGCAGGAAAGAAGATTAAAGAAGAAACTGGTGCAGACATTGACTATGGTTTTAGAGTGTTTAAAGTGGATTCATCTAATATGAAGGATGTATATTACCTACCAGATAATTTAGACCAAAATATCCTAGAACAATTAGAGTCTAATATTAAAGAAGATAGAACAGGATTGGATTTACTTATACAAGTAATGCTAGATGCAGGATTAGAGCTATCCTTACCAATTAAAACTAAAAGGATTAAAGGAAAGGAAGTCCATTTTGTAGCAGAAAATTCTCTAGTTGCTTGTTTTGACCAAGATGTAGATGAAGAATTGATAAAAGAAATAGCTAGATTAAACCCTTTAAAAGTAGTATTTAGAGATAGTTCATTTAAATCTTGTCCTGATAAAATAAATTTAGAGGAAATATTTAAAAACATATCTCCTAATACAGAAATTAAGGTTTTATAAGAGGTGATTAGATGAAGATTAAGTTTAAAGAACAAAGATTCCAATTAGATGCAGTTCAGTCTGTAGTTGATTGTTTTAAAGGACAAAAAAATATTTTCTCTAAGTTTATATTAGATAGAGGCAGGGAGAAAAGTAATTTACCTGGGCAAGTTCAATTTTTAAATAGTGAAGGATTTAAAAACAAGTCAATAGAATTAACAGATGAAGAGATACTAGAAAATATAAGAAATGTTCAGATAAGAAATGGATTAAAGCCATCAAAAAAATTAGAAGGGAAATATAATTTAACTATAGAGATGGAAACAGGAACAGGAAAGACTTACACTTATATAAGAACTATGTACGAGCTTTATAAAAACTATGGTTGGAGTAAGTATATAGTAGTAGTACCATCCATTGCTATTAGAGAAGGAGTGTATAAGTCCTTCCAAATAACAGAAGACCATTTTATGAATCTATATGGAAATAAAATTAGATATTTTATCTACAATTCAAAACAGCTTCATAAAATTGACCAATTTGCATCAGATTCAGGTATCAATGTAATGATTATAAATTCTCAAGCTTTTAATTCACGAGGCAAAGATGCTAGAAGAATATATATGGAACTAGATGAGTTTGCTTCAAGAAGACCTATTGATATAATAGCTCAAACTAATCCAATACTTATTATAGACGAACCTCAATCTGTGGAAGGGAAAAAGACAAAGGAAGCATTGAAACTCTTTAATCCTCTATTCACTTTAAGATATTCAGCTACTCACAAAGAAGATTATAATAAAATATACAGGTTAGATGCATTAGATGCATACAATAAAAAATTAGTAAAGAAAATCAAAGTAAAGGGAATATCAATAAAAGGACTGACAGGAACTAATGGTTATGTTTATTTTGAAGGAATAGAATTAAGAGAAAAAAATAAGCCTATTGCCAAAATTGAGTTTGAAGTAAAACAAAAAGCAGGTATCAAAAGAGTTACTAGAAATGTAGATGAGGGCTATGATTTATATACCCATTCAAATTATATGGAACAGTATAAAGGTTATAGAGTAGCAGAAATTAATGGCTATAAGAACACTATTACCTTCACTAATGGAGTTACATTATATGCAGGAGATGTTCAAGGGGATATTAGTGAGATAGATTTTAGAAGAATACAAATTAGAGAAGCAATTAAATCCCATTTTGAAAGAGAAAAAGAACTGTTTAATAAGGGTATTAAAGTGTTAACTCTTTTCTTTATAGATGAAGTTGCAAAATATAGGCAATATGATGAATTTGGGGAAGAAAAAAATGGAATATATGGGGATATATTTGAGGAAGAATATTTAAACTGTCTCAATGAGCATATTACTCTATTTAATGATCCTTATGTCCAATTTTTAAAAGATATAGATGTCAAGGATACCCATAAAGGCTATTTTTCCATAGACAAAAAAGGGAAAATGATTGACCCTAAAGTTAAAGGTAAGGAAAAGATATCTGATGATGAATCTGCTTATGATTTAATAATGAAAGATAAGGAAAGATTATTAAGCTTTGATGAACCAGTAAGATTTATTTTCTCCCATTCTGCTTTAAGAGAAGGTTGGGATAATCCTAATGTATTTCAAATTTGTACTTTAAAACATAGTGATTCTATTATAAGAAAGAGACAAGAAGTAGGAAGAGGACTCAGACTTTGTGTAGATCAAGATGGTAA
>ENA-OWPA01001103-OWPA01001103.1-bioreactor-metagenome-genome-assembly--contig:-NODE-1103-length-21329-cov-11.598955_pt1 | contig 21329 bp, 15 predicted proteins | sample MGYA00238139_ERZ651803 | MGnify/ENA primary metagenome ERZ651803 (study PRJEB26909, sample SAMN07631231) | bioreactor metagenome | isolation source: Switchgrass digestor | place: USA: Dartmouth... | reverse complement strand
AATTTCTTCTCTTTTCCATAGTTCCATACTAACTTATTTTGGCCGTTTTGTCTGTCTTAATTTCTGGTATCATTATATCCGAGACTGACCCCAATAAGTTGTATGACCTCATTGCAGTACTGGAAGCTCACCACGTATACACCGATGAACATGTGGATACCCTTGTGGAGCTATATCTTAACGGCGCGGAGCGCGACAGGCTTGACCCGATTCTCGACGCTTGTGCGGCTCTTTATAAAGCGTTGGATAATGATGCCAAAATTGAATTCAAAAGCGCGGCAAAGTCCTTTGTGCGTACATATGGATTTCTCGGCGCAATATTGCCGTATGGGAATGCCGATTGGGAAAAGCTGTCTATATTCCTTAATCTGTTGATTCCAAAACTGCCCTCCCCGCAGGAAGACGACCTTTCAAAGGGGATTCTTGACGCAATAGATCTTGATAGTTACCGCGTCGAAGCTCGTGCGTCTATGTCGATTGTACTGGAAGATTCGGACGCGGAAGTCGGGCCTGTGCCCGCGGGCAAAGTTATAGGCACGCCGGAGCCGGAGATGGACTTGCTTTCCAATATTCTCACAGAATTTAACGACCTGTTCGGGAATATTGAGTGGAATGACGCGGACAATGTCCGCCGCCAGATTCTGGAGATTCCCGCCATGGTTTCAAAAGACGAGAAGTACCGGAATGCGATGAAAAACTCCGATAAGCAGAATGCGCGCATGGAAAGCGAGCGTGCGCTGCAGTCTGTCATTTTCAACATAATGGCGGACAACATGGAACTGTTCAAGCAGTTTAATGACAATATGTCTTTCAAAAAGTGGCTTTCCGATCTTGTGTTCAACCTGACATATAACCCTGAAGGAAAACCATTTGAATTGCCGGGGAAGCAGGATAGTATTCAGGGGTGAATATTTTATGGGTAATATGTTTGTTGGATTGACTGATTATGATTTGTATTGCAATCTTAAGTCTGAAAATTTTGATGAAGTCAATTTCTGGCGTCCGGGCAACACAGCATTTAAAGCGTTGAATCCAAATGATCTGTTCCTTTTTAAGTTGAAAAGCAGTATTATAAATTGTAGAAGGGAGGGTTAGGCATATGGCAAGAAGTGATGCTCTGATTACGCCACAGATGCTTGTCTGGGCACGTGAGCGTATTGCAATGCCCGTAGCTTTAGCGGCACAGGCTGTTGGCGTTACGGTAGACAAATATCAAAGTTGGGAACAAGGAGAAAACCTGCCTACAATAAACCAAGCTAAAAAATTCGCCAAAAAAGTCAAGATACCCTATGCTTGGCTCTTTTTAGCCGCGCCTCCCGAAAAATATAAACTTCCCAAAAACACTGATTATCGTACATTCTCCAATCAAGCGATATCGGATTATTCCTTAGAGTTGCAACACCTCCTTGCTGACGTTTCTATGCGTAGAGATGCCATGATTGAGTTGTATACCGAAATGGATATACCACTTCCCCGCTTTGAGCAATACACAGATATTAAGACCAGTGACAACGCAACCATTGCTCAAACAATCAGGAGTCTTCTTGGTATCACGCTTGAAAGGCAAAAACAATTTAGGAATAGTTCCGAAGCCTTTAATTACTATATGGAAGCTTTGTCTGCAATCGGCATCCTCGTGTTTCAAGCCGCAAAAGTTGATAAGGCTGTTATGCGTGGAATGTCTATATATGATCCGGTTTTCCCGATTATTGTTGTGAATCGTAAAGATGAATATAGTGCGCGTATTTTTACGCTTATGCATGAGTTTGTCCACATATTAACTCGAACTCCGGGGATATGTGATACCTTTGGCGTTGAGAAGCAAAGCCGTTTTGACATCGAAATCAAGTGTAACAAGATTGCTGCAGAAGCACTTGTTCCCCCCAATGCCCTCTTATCTGATAGCCAATGGATAAAAATACAGCAAAATGGGTGGGACGATGATGGAATACAAAAAATTTCCAGAAATTTCTCGGTGAGCCGTGAAGTTATTATAGGTCGACTCATGACTTTGGGTAAAATCGGGATTGATTTTTATAATGAAAAGCTCTTACAGTACACCCGAGAATATGAACAATATGAGCGCAATCGGAATAACAATAAAGACGGGTTTTTGCCACCAAGTACAGATATATGTTCGCAGGTTGGTAAGTTATATGCCCGCACAGTTATGAATGCTTATAACCAAGAAATAATTACACCCAGGGATGCATCTCAATTCTTATCCGGCTTGCGAATACAGCATTTCGGCAAGGTGGAAAGGTGGTGCTTCTCTTGAAAGATCCAAAGTATGTGCTGGACACAAATGTGTTCATTAACATGCAGAGGCATCATCCATATGATGTGTTTGGAAGCCTATGGATAAAAATGGCTGATATCATAGATGGAGGAATAGTCATTTCGTGCGATGAGGTACTTGATGAGCTTTCTATTGGGAACGACTCCTTATTGCAGTGGGCGAAGCAACGAAAAGGCGCATTTATTTCAAGCGGACCCGATATCCAGCGTATGGTACGTGAGATATTGCAGAAATATCCGACTCTTGTGACAGGAAGCCGTAAATCAAATGGAGCCGATCCATTCGTAATAGCGTTAGCAAAGTTAAAGAACTGTACTTTGGTTTCAGATGAAACGCGAGCAGGTAATGGACAACCCGTGAAAATACCGAATGTATGTGAAGCTTACGGCGTTCGTCTAATAAAGTTTGTAGATTTCTTGCGTGAAGTTAAGATTAGCATATAAGGATGAATAAATAAGCAAATAAAGATGATAGGATATGTTTCCCAATATATTAAACAGGAGAATTTCAAAAGCATTACTCACCCGCCCTTACACCTTTGCCCCGATGCACGTTGAGTGCGTAGTTTCCATCAAAAGAATGCACAGTGAGTAAAGCCGCTTACGGCAAGGGCTGGAGGGTGTTTGGCAAGATATGGGCATGTTCCCGTGGACGAGGGGAGGGAACACCTGTTTCAATATAGAGAAAATTATTGCAAAAGCATTTAACCAAGCAGAATATTTGATAAATAATTCCATATTTCATGTTTGTCTGTTATAATATTATTGGCTTTATTTGTAAAGGTCAAGTGTCGGAGGTTAAAAGAAATGGTGGATTATTTTAGCAGTTCAAATACGAGAGATATTGAGCAATATGATCATAAAGACAAAAAAAGACTCAATAACCCGCCTGTAGGACTTGTTACACCCCAAACCGATAAAGAGACAGGAAAGAAAAATATATCAGTATGATCCTCATATAGACCCAACTCTTCAGTGGGCGGGTAAGGCTGAACATACTTCTTTTGAAGTTCCTACTGTTTCGCTTCATGTCCATGAACGTATAGATCCGAGAAAAATTATTGACCAGGTTAGAAATTATAAACGAGAGGAGTACACCCAGCTTTCGCTTTTCGAAACCAGGGAAGAAAACCCTCCTATGCGCGAGGCTGTGGAGTTTTACAAGCATCGCCACAACTGGTCTAACCGTTTGATTGCCGGCGACAGCTTGCTGGTGATGAATTCGCTGCTTGAAAAAGAAGGCATGGCCGGCAGGGTGCAGATGATTTATATTGACCCGCCGTACGGGATAAAGTATGGCTCCAATTTTCAGCCGTTTGTTAATCAAACTGCCTTAAAATCAAATGACAGTGACCAAGATTTGACTTGTGAACCAGAAATGTTAAAGGCTTTCCGTGATACTTGGGAGTTGGGTATACACTCATATTTGACTTATCTAAGAGATAGAATTCTATTATCTAAGCAATTATTATCAGATGAAGGTAGTATTTTTATACAAATATCTGACGAAAATGTCCATAGGATTAGACTTGTACTTGATGAAGTTTTTGGAGCCGGTAATTTTGTATCGATAATTTCAATCAAAAAGGCTTCTGTAATGTTTGCAAAAAAGCTTCTAAATAGCGCTTGTTTTTATCTTTTATGGTATGCAAAGGATATTGAGAAAATCAAGTATCGTCAATTATATGTCGAAAAAGATTATCAATGGTTTGCAGATAATGCAGGATCGCATTTATGGATAGAAGACCCAAATACAGGCGAAGGAAAAAGAGTCGCTCCAACTGAAAGGAAGGATATTAATAAATTTCTTAAAGAACATAAGGATTGGAAACTATATGGAACTTGGAGTTTGAATGCTCAAGGCAATGAAAAACAAAAAGGCTACGAATATAACGGTAAGCTGTACTATCCTCCGAAAGGAACACAATGGAAAACTTCATATCCAGAAGGACTAGATATACTTAAAAATAAAAATAGATTACAAGTTGAAGGAGACACCTTACGTGTAAAAATATACTTCGAAGATTTTCCAATAATGTCAATAAATAATTTGTGGGATAGTATTGGGGCTGCTAGTGATAAAATTTATATTGTTCAAACTGCAAACGAAATAATTCAGCGTTGTATGCTCATGACTACTGACCCAGGTGACCTGGTCTTTGACCCGACCTGCGGTTCCGGCACCACTGCCTATGTAGCAGAGCAGTGGGGACGCCGCTGGATTACTTGCGACACTTCCCGTGTGGCCATTGCGCTGGCCAAGCAGCGCTTAATGACGGCAGTTTTCGATTATTATCAGCTTGCCAGACCAGAAGAAGGTGTGGGAAGCGGATTCAAGTATAAAACTGTGCCTCACATTACTCTTAAATCCATCATCAACAATGATCCGCCTGCGGAAGAAACCCTATATGATCAACCTTACATTGACAGTAAAAAAGTCCGTGTCACAGGACCCTTTACAGTAGAAGCTGTACCTGCGCCTACCGTCAAATCGCTTGATGATGTCGGCGAAGAAGAAGGAGCATCTGACGCGTCGGTTGCCCGCTCAGGCGAAACTTTGCGGCAGGCCGAGTGGCGCCAGGAACTGCTGCGCACCGGTATCAGGGCTAAGAACGGCCAGCGTATTGAGTTTTCACGCATAGAGCCTTTTCAGGGGACAAGGTGGATTCAGGCTGAGGGAGAAACAAAAGAAGATGTGCCCAAGAGGGTGCTGATTTCTTTCGGCCCGGAGCATGCGCCGCTAGAACAAAAACAGGTGGAGCAGGCCTGGCAGGAAGCCAGGATGTTCCGACCCGATATGCTGCTGTTCTGCGCTTTTCAATTTGATGAGGAGGCGGCGAAGGATATCGACGAGTTAAAGCCGGAAATTGCAGGTATGCAGCTTTTGAAGGTGCAAATGAACGCAGACCTGTTTACTGAGGATCTGAAAAAGAGACGCTCCGGCAATGACAGCTTCTGGCTGATCGGCCAGCCGGATGTGAAGGTCAAGAGAATAAACAAAGGAGACGACAAAGGCAAATACCAGGTTGAGGTGCTGGGCTTTGATTACTATAATACCAAGACCGGCAATGTTGAATCGGGGGGCAAAAACAACATTGCCATGTGGATGCTGGATACCAACTACGACGGACGCAGCTTATTCCCCACTCAGGTGTTCTTCCCAATGGCCGGAAGCGGCGAAGGGTGGGAGAAACTGGCCAAAAGTCTTAAAGCTGAGATTGACTCCGAAAAAATCGAGGCTTTTAGAGGAACTGTCAGCCTGCCATTTGATGCAGGCGCTCACCGGACGGTGGCAGTAAAAATTATTGACGACAGAGGTATCGAGAGCCTTCGTGTCATCAGGCTGTAAGGAGGAAACATGTCTGGACAAAAGATGATAGATAAGCTTATTATTAATTCGCCATACGAGGAGCCGAAGTTCTATTGGCATTACGATAGAGAAACAAGGACTTTTGAAAAACGTGAAGGTCGAAGGCCTGCCGGATATGTTGTCGCTTCCGAAAGCAGCAAGTCCTTTGACGACCCAGGTGTTTTTGTGCCCATCAAACTGGTGAACGAAATCCGTCCTAGGGTGAAAAAATGGCGGGAAGAGGGTTATTCGGGTGTTACAGGAATTACAAAGAGGCTTCTTTCTTATTGGCATGACCCTGAAGGAAGGGCGGACAGGTGCTTTTTCTTTTGTCAGCTGGAAACCATCGAAACCTTTATCTGGCTTGTTGAAGCACCTGAGGCAGAAAAAGTTGGCATCCGCATTCCGTCGGACGGCGGAGAATTTAGAAGGATTTGTTCCAAGATGGCCACAGGTTCGGGCAAAACCATTGTCATGGCAATGCTGATTGCCTGGCAGGTATTGAACAAGGTCTCAAATCCCCGTGATGCAAGGTTTTCTAAAAATGTGCTTGTTGTGGCCCCTGGCCTGACGGTAAAAAGCAGGCTCAGCGTATTGAATCCTTCGGATATTAACAATTATTATGAAGCCTTCAATATTGTCCCTCCAGGCTTGATGGATTCTTTAAGACAGGGGAAGATTCTGATTACCAACTGGCACGCTCTTGCCTGGGAGGATGAAGAGAAGCTCAGGAAAAAGAAAAGTGTTGACAAGCGCGGAGCCAAGAGCGATGAGGCCTATGTCAGGGAAGTACTGGGGGATATGGCCAACGCACAAAACATAATAGTAATTAACGATGAAGCCCACCATGCATGGCGAGTTAATCCTGAGTTGAAAGTGAAAAGGGAGTTTAAAGAACAGGAGGCCGAAGCAACGGTCTGGATAGGCGGACTGGATCGTATACACAGGGCAAGGGGAATCCAGTGCTGTTTCGACCTTTCGGCAACGCCTTTTGCGCCCTCCGGGAAAAAAGCCCAAGAAGAAGCGCTTTTTGGCTGGATTGTCAGCGATTTTGGGTTGAATGACGCCATTGAATCAGGTTTGGTCAAGACGCCCAGAGTTGTCATTCGTGATGATTCTATCAGAACGTCCGAGCTTAAATCGAGGCTGTATCACATTTATATGGACCCGGATGTAAAAGACGATATCAACAGGAAGGCACAGGAAACCGAGCCTCTGCCGGACTTGGTTATAAACGCTTATTATCTGTTGGGGAAAGACTGGCTGGAGACAAAAAGAGAGTGGGAAGCTGCCGGTCACAAAGTACCACCGGTGATGATTACCGTTGCAAACCGTACCGAGACATCATCAAGAATAAGACATGCTTTTTTACATAATGAAATCATGATTCCGGAGTTGTGTGTTCCAGAAGGTATCCTTCAGATTGATAGCAAGGTGTTGGACGAAGCGGAGGCTTCCGATGAAGAAATCACACTTGATATGGATAGTTATGATGAAGAGGATTATGTTTCCTCCAAGAAGCTGACAAAAAAGCAGCAAGCTGAACTTTTAAGGCAAACGGTTGACACGGTCGGTCAGGCCGGAAAACCAGGTGAAAAGATTCAAAATGTTATTTCAGTAGGAATGCTGTCCGAAGGTTGGGATGCAAAAACAGTAACCCATATCATGGGCCTGAGGGCCTTTTCCAGCCAGCTTTTGTGCGAACAGGTCGTGGGAAGAGGGCTTCGCAGGGTGAGTTATGACATTGGTCCTGACGGGCTTTTTGAACCGGAATATGTGAATATTTTCGGTGTGCCTTTCACATTCCTTCCTCACGAAGGCGGAGAAGGTGCACCACCACCGCCGCCTAAGCCGAAAACCAAAATTGAGCCGGTACACGAAAAAATAGAGCATGAAATCACTTGGCCAAATGTTGTCAGGATTGACACAGTGTATAGACCAAAATTGACGCTGGATTTGGGAAAAGTAGAGCCCATTGTATTGGATCCTTATGAAAGCATTACCGAAGCGGAGCTGGCTGCAATCATTGCCGGCAAGCCCAATCCTGCTGTTTTATCGGATATTGACCTAAAAAGGATAGCAGAGGAAACCAGGATACAGACAATCATTTTCAAAATGGCATCGAAGATTTATAATATCGAGCAACCATCATGGAAAGGCAGTAAGGAGCTGTTCCTGGCCCAACTTATACGTATTGTAGGTGAGTTTATAGAATCCGATAGGATTGTCATACTAAGCGAGCGCTTCAGTGCTTCGGATGAACGACGCAAAGTATTGATTATTCTTAATATGAACAAAATCATCCAGCACATCTGGAATGCTTTGAAAGCTGAAAACAGTGAAATGCGGGTTCCTGTATTTGACAGTGAGAATCCCATACGATCCACATCGGATATGAGAGCGTGGTATACCAGCAAACCTACCGAGTGGACCCAGAAATCACATATAAGCCATGTGGTTGTTGACAGCACATGGGAGGCTACTGAAGCTTATATCATAGATAAGCATCCAATGGTGCGGTCCTTTGTGAAAAATGATCATTTGGGATTTTATATTGTTTATAATTGCCAGGGAATCATACGGAAGTATTACCCGGATTTTATTATTAAATTAGTAAACGGAGATCATCTGATCCTTGAGGTAAAAGGGAAAGAAGATGCAGTGGCAAAACAAAGCATACCAGCCTTGCCGAGTGGGTGGAAGCGGTAAATGCTCATGGAGGATTCGGTAGGTGGAAATGGGCAGTATCGCATACGCCGGGGGATTTAGACATGTTATTGGCAAAAGCAACCACTAGGTAATTTTATGAAAGCGATATACATGTTTGGCATAGTGTATCAAATGCTTATTTGAGAAAATTGCATATGCTCATGCAAGCAGGTTTTATAAAAGTATGGTGGAATTCTATATGAGGAAACAGCTATATGATGGGCTGATAAGTATATCTGATGATGAATTTCATAGGTTATGTGATGATATCCTGGAACATCGTAATCCGGAGTATGCTAATCTTGACTCGCGTGGTATGCATTTATATAAGGACAAGCCTGTGCCAGGTACTCCGGATTCAATAAAATTTTTACCTGATAGTAGCATATATGCATTTCAATACACAACTTCTGATGAAAGTGGATTAAAAGATAAACTACTTGAAGATATTGAAAAAGTATATAAATGGGAATTCGGCAAAGATGTGCGAAGGGTAGTATTGTGTTGCAACTCAAGACTCAAAGATGATGTTATAAGGGAGTGTAAGGATAAATGCTCTGAATATGGATGGGAATTGGATTTGTTAGGTATTGATTCGATAATTGCTCTTATTCTCAACAGTTATGATGCAAAAGTCAAAGCCAATAAATATTTTGAGTTTGATGTTTTCTCCATAAATTTGGAAACTGACCTGAAATATTTTATTAAAAATGAATATCCTTTGCTTGCTTCTTTGGAAATTATAGAAAATTATCATCAAAAACTTCTAAAATTTGATATTTTTGCACTCGAATTAAAGGTTGTCTCTACTTCGGATGGGACGGAACTTGATTTCAGTGCAAAACAAAACGTTATACTAACAGGTGGAGCCGGAGCAGGAAAAAGTACTTTTGTTAAGCGATGGTTTCTAAAATGTTTAGAAAAAATTAATTTTCATTCAATACCGGTATTTTGTGAACTTAGAAGTTATTCCGGCGAGTCTCTGGCTGAGTATATAAAAATTAATTTTGAAAAAGGTTTCAATCAAATAAATATAGAACTTATTAACAAACTTTTATTAGAAGGTCGTTTTCAAATATTCCTTGATGGCTTTGATGAGTTGTCTGAAAAGTATTCTGAGGAATTTAAAATAAAATGCCTTCGAGATGGAAGGTACAAGAAAAATACATTTATTGTTACCGGTAGAAGTTCAAATAATATTAACGAGTTTATTATAGATAAAAATTATAAGAGCTATAAAATAGAGCCGTTAGATAGTAAGGCTATATTGGGGTTTATTTCAAGACTTATACCTGAAAAATCAAATTTAATTACAGAATTTTGCAATAATAACGCAAATATTTTGAAGTTGCTATCCAATCCCTTTAATCTGACCGTGGTTATGTCTATAGTTAAATCATTGGAACAGAAAGAAAGTATTGTTGACTTTTTAGAAAAAACTAACAGCAAACCACATTATTTTTACAAAGAATTGTTTAAGCAAATATTTATCTGGAATCGTGAAATATTGGCAAGATTTAAACTTAGAGAGGAGTTCGTAATTCATCTTGTTACGTATATTGCTTATAAATCATTAAATGATTGGAAGATACGATTAGATTTACGTTACATTAACAGACTTATCAAGGATATTTTAAATGAGTTTTCCCTTGCTGGTCAGATTAATATTGATGATGCACGAGATTGCCTGGTTAATTGTAGGTTTATACAGGAATTAAACGGTTGTTATCAGTTTGAACATAATAATCTTTTAGACTTTTTTGCAAGCTTGTATATCTTGGAAAAAAAAGACGATTCTGCTTTCCTTGCTGATGCTTTTAAAAACCCGGCTTTGGTTGAGCCATTATTGATTACATTTGAACTTGAAAGGACAGTTTTTGAAGAAAACATCGAAGATATACCATTTAATATTTTCCAAAGAGCGGTTCAGGAAATTGATGATTTAATCAGTGAGGGTGTAATAGATTTCGTTAGGAAGGCATTTTTGGATGACGATAAAAATAGCGACAGTTTTTCCAAAGCATTGCTTATTTGCAGCCATTTTTATTATTATGAAAGGTTATTGGTGAGCGTTTTTGAATATCTAAAAAGGAAAGAAGAGAAAAGCTATAAAAGATTTCATATTTTTAGGATTGAAAATACCGGCGTTCATGCCATTTTCAACAGCATGCCTGGAATAGAGGTTTTTTTAAAACGAATGCGTCTTACTGACATCCTAGATTTATTGGCCAATCCTTTTGAATACGGTAAAGCTGCTACAATACTTGCAGCAAAGTATATTAAACATCTTGAGGAAGCTAGTGATGAGCAATGGGATAAGGTTAAGGATTTTTATCTGAAATGCTTTAAATATAATGATCGAGATTTATTGTATTTTATACTGCTAGAATTGACTAACTATTTTAGAATAAAACCCAAAGGTTCACACGAGGTTTATGAAGCGTTTAAGGAAACATATGAAGGTCATTTTTGGGGTCTTGCAAACAACTATGTAATAGAAATAATGGAAGCAATGGGAGAACTTGAGCCTTGTGAGAATGACGGATTTGTAGAAGGACTTGTGGAAAGAGCTTTAAATTGCGAAAAAAATAATGACTATAATGTGGGACAACAATTGGCAACACTAAACTTTGAAGAAATTGAATATTTATGGAGTGCTCCTACCAAGGTGCGGGCAATCATTGGTGATGAAGCATATAAAAAAGCTTTACAATTCGCGTTTAACGACCCGGAATTAGATGAAATGGTTTTAATCCATATGTTATTTTATATATCAGAATTTAGCGATGACAATACCCTCGAAATACTGAGGAAATATTGTCATTATACTTCTGATCGCTATAGTTATAATGGAAAATGGGATGGAGTAAGAACGGACGCACTTAAAGGATTGTGTAGGGACCTTGATAGTAAAAAATTAAATATTTTGCTTACCGAATTTTACAACAGTAAGGAATATACATATAAGATATTTTTCTTGTGTGGTATTTATCAAGTGTTTATATCTGATGATTCCGAAAAATCTTCCATGGTTGATGCTGAGTATAAAAAGGCCAAAAAGTGCTTATTGGATGATCTAAAAAATATTAATAGCCTGAGAGACGCAATAATTCAGGCATCTGATTTTCCTATACAAATTCATCACAGCAGCTATTATTTAGCTTATTTTATTCAAGAGATATTATCTACGCTTCCAAAAAAGCACGTATTGGCAATATGTTTTGAAATATTGAAGTCAGAGGATAAAAAAGAGCTTTGGGACTATGTATTATCAATTATTCAATTTATTGGGGATGAAGATTGGCTTAATAATCTCATGAACTTTCATTCAGTCAATCCAGATTACGCAGATAGGGTTGCTGATATTATCAGACAATGGCGATTGAAAAATAATGCTGAATAAAACTGATGAATTTACCTGGAGATTGATCATGACTCCTTTATGAGTGATTGATTATGTTGTAGTGCATGAGTTGGCGCATGCGGGATTTGCTGATCACTCTAAAGAATATTGGGTAAGAGGTGGACAATTGTGCCGGACTTTGAAAAGCAGCGTAGATGATTGGAAGGAAATCAGATGTTGCTGGATTTGATTTAATTATACAAAATTACAATTAATTAAGTGGAGGTTGATAAAATGTTAAATGATACTTTATCTACCGAATTTCTTAATATCTACAATGAAATAGACGAGTATATGAGAAACAAGCTAAATAAAGGTTATGGCATAAGCCATACGGATTTAATTGATGATTTAAGCAATATAGATTATGTAATATATGCAAATAGAAGGAAACTTAAACAGTATGCAAAGTTAAGAAACGCTATCGTGCATGACTCGAAGAAAAATGCAAATCCAATAGCTGAGCCACATCCAATTATTGTCGGCGAGTATAAAAAGATACTTGACCATCTTAAGAATCCCCCAAATGCTTTGTCTATAGCTGTTCCAGGAGATAAAATACTTACAGCAGATATAAATGATAGAGCAATTGATATAATCAACATAATGAATGAGAAATGTTTTACGCATATACCGGTATTTGATAAAGGGAATTTTGTTGGCGTTTTCAGTGAGAATACACTGTTTACGTATTTAGCAAAAAACGAAGCAATTACTCTTGACTCAGATACCACTCTCAACAAATTTAAAGATATTCTTGGAATAGATAAGCACGATACTGAACAATTTCAATTCATCTCAAAAAATAAATGTATTTATGAAGTTGAAGAATTATTCAGGAAATATCTTTCCAGCCAGAAAAGATTAGCTGTGGTTTTTATAACGGAAAATGGGGAGCAGAATGAAAAATTGCTGGGTTTAATAACTGCATGGGATGTAGCTGGAAGTACAATTAATAATGAATAATATTTGTAATAATTATGAAATCAAAGCTTGATATTTAGGTAGAAAAATGATGACGTAACAACTTTCTTGCCTACAACATGCAAGGCATTTATCATTGAGTACGGCTTAGCCAGAATTTGTAGATTTTTAATTGCATAATATGTTAAAATATTGTAATATTAATTTGTAAATTTAACCGACTTATCAAGAGTCAGGGTAGAGAGTTGGCTCGATGACCCTGCACCAACCTGCAGCGAAACTGCAAGGTGGTAAAGCCAGCACCGATGAGGAGGTGGTAATAATGGTTGAATTATAGCCTTCTTGTCAGGTTACGGCAGGAAGGCTTTTTTAACGGTTTTATATCTAAAAAATTGAATGGAGGCATGTTGAGTGAAAATCGAACGAGTTGGGCACAAATACACCGTTGTTCCTAAAGATAATGGGGAATACATGGCTGTCATGATTCTTTCCGAACACGATAACTACAGTGATGCTTTAAAAGCCACGCTTGAAGCAATGGACAAGGAATCTGATGAAATAATGAATAGTGAGATTGAAGAACTCAGAAAACAGGGCATAGAAGCGGTATCATTTAAGGAAGCCATAAAAGATATGACACCCGAGCAGCGGGAAAGGTTCCTTGAAGAGAGAAACAGGAAATTTATAAATCCTCTTCTCGATATGAATATTGAAATGCTCGAACAAAAAAGAAGGCGGCTTAAGATTAAACGTGTAAAATAGGAGGATATCAGATCCTTAAAAATGGAGCACCCTACTGATAAAGTCCGGTGTTCCATTTTTATTCGGCATTATGCAACTTTTTCCTCTCAGCTTTTGAAAGAGATTTATAGACCAGTTCATACAAATGGTCTATCATCCAAATAAACTCATCATCGGGAACTGAACCGTCAACGGTAATTGTATTCCAATGCTCTTTATTAAGATGATATCCCGGGGTAATTGCCGGGTACTGTTGACGCAGTGATTGTGCTATGAAGGGGTCGCATTTTAATGATATGCATGCTTTTCCATTCTTCATAGAGATTAGTGCAAACATCCTGGAGCCTACCTTTATAACAGCAGGCTTTGAACCAAAGGGATAATCCGTAATAGCATAAGGCTTTGATAAACAGTATTACGTAAGTTTTTCTATGTTCATTTGTATATCTCTCGCAAAAACCAGTTCATCATAATCTTTTTTAATATTCAGAAGTAAATTTTGAAAAGTAAAAAAATTACATTGACACATGGAAATAATATGGTAAAATGAAAACAGGGATAGTCAAAGATAGGCAAAATCAAGTGTATTCTTGCTTAATCTAAATTGAAAGTGAAGGAGGTGAACGACAATGCGGAACATGAAAAACGAAATGGCTGTTGGTAGTCGCTTTAATAATATAATTGACGACTCCACATAGGCATTTTTGTTTAGGTAATTTTAATGTAATAAGGTTACATTATAAAAATATTGATATATTTTATGAAAATTGAATAGTGGACAAGACAGACTGACAGTCATTTTGTTTTTGATGTTCAGCAGATATACAAACAAATTGATTAGATGATTGGAGGTCTGTCGGGGATGATCAAGTATTATGATTCCTCTTAGGTTGAAATTTTAGAAGCCTGCGTAACGTGGATAGTGGAGGCTTTATTTGTGTTTCTAAAATTTGAGCTTAAGAGGTTTTTATTTTTTCCAGGAAACATTTTATGAAAAGGAGCAGTTTTATATATATGGGGGGACAAAATAGATGAAGGAAAAAAGAAAGCAATACAAAATGATGCAGGTAAAGTTCGGTCAGGTTGCTGATATAAATGGTAAGCTTACTGTTACTGAAGAGCCAAGATTGATTCCAAATTCAGAGAACCTTTTTTTCGATTTGGTATTCCGGCTTCAGGGCAGGACTTATGACAGTGAGAATGATGACAATAATAAATTTGATGAATTTATTATCTTAAAAGCTTCAGATATTGATACAAAGGATAATGAAAACATCAATAAATATAAAAGGATAATGAATGAAGGGGTATGGTATAACGGCTTTAAATATGTCCGAGATGGTGCAATCAAGTCTGCCTCAATGACCAGAACACAGAAAACTCTATTGATTAGAGAGGATTTAAGGGACAAGATTGCAGAATACACTTCTCTTGGTAAAAAGCCTGAAAAGACAATTATCAGTAAGATGGAGACTGCAAAAGGGCTGCTGCTTTCAAGTGCTGTGCTCTTAGAGGACTGCATGCCCAGGATTGTTATTATTCCTGATTATGAGAAGGAAATTAAGAGCAAGGTCAGGATAGTAGAGGAATATAAGGTTGATGAGAGTAAAAAAACCCAGGAAGAGCTTCAATATGAGGCTGATAAAGAAGCTGAGGAAAAACGTTGGGCGGAAATCGCTGCAGAAGTTGAAAGGTGCAAAGAAATCCTTACCGAGTCATATTTAAGAAACCTACCCAAAAGGTCATATTTAGAGAGACATACATATAAAAGCCGGAATGGTTGGAAAACCGATAACAACAGAAGAGTTAAGCCGGAGGAAATAGCAAACCCCAAGTGCTTTGTTGAGTTTAATGGCAAGGCATACCCTTGTTATCACATAAACCAGACGGAGGGAATAAAGACTTTTACTATTAAACCCTTCTCCATTGGATTAGAAGTAAAGGAATATGATGAGTATCTATGTGTTGTCAATGCATTCGATGGACAGGGCTGTGCGGATACTTCATGGATGAGGAAAATATCAGAAAAACTTGGGTTAAGCTATACAACTCAGGGAATACAAATCAGGCTGCCGTATATCAAAGGATATGTGGTGTCCTTTCCAATAAGAAAATGGGCTGCCGATAACAAGAAATATAAAATTAAGGATATATGGGGCAAGGAATGGAATTTATTCAAGGACAAGATTGATATGATCCTCTGTGAATCCTGCTTTAAAGCCAAATTGGACAAAACGAAAGAAGGTTTGCAGCAGTGGTTGTTTTCAAGTATGAAGGAGTATTATGAGTGCCTTGATAAGTATGGCTATAACAAGGTTGGTATTGCTGCATATACAAAGTCCAAATATCAGAAAGACATCTATACACCGATAACATACCAGCATCTTTACGCCTTCAACTTTGAATATGATGATATAAGTAAAATTGTTAATAAGACGGGAAAACTAGGTGCTGAGATTAAGAATTCAAATAATGTCAGCTATGTAAAGGCATTCCTCAATATGTTGGCATCTCAGGATGATTCCGAAGAGCAGGAAGACGAGGATAATTTGATTGATGAAGAGCAGGATGAGGACAAAGAAGATGAGGAATATGTCAATGTAATTCATAAAGCAATCGACTTGAATCACAGGATGCTCTTTGACCCTCACATAAGAAACTTCCTCGTCAATCAGGCTCGCAGGATATGGAGAGGTCTGCTGCTCGGACGAGCCTATGTTAAAGGAAATTATATTTATGCAGCCGGAGATTGTATCGCATTCATGGAGCATGCCTTTGGCTGTGAAGAAGTGAAAGGCTTTCTTCAAAAGAACCAATTATTCTGCGCTGGTAAAAAAGATGAGCACATCATTATCAGAAATCCGTTGACCCACTATTCGGAAGTACTGAAAGCTGAATTTATAGAAACTGATAACATATATGTTAGGCACCTCGATAATGTATGTCAATTTCCTGCTGCTCAAGACTTATCAATGGCAAGGCTCAATCTTGATTTTGACGGGGACAAGGTGTTGGTTACGGACAATTCCATCATGCTCGCAAAACATATCCCGGCTGACGTTATATATAATCCAGGTGATAAATCCACCTCGGAGCCAATGGATTATAACATGACGAGCATACTGGAATATGAATTAATGAACCTTGATAACCTCACTGGAAGGGTTACAAATATTGATACCTATTTCTCCAATAAAGCCATGGAGAGGAATGAAGGTCTGGAGTCGAGAGACTTTGAAACTGTCATATGTAAATACCTGCAGGGACTGATTATTGACAGTGTAAAATCAATGAAAAAGGTATCTATACCTGGGGAATTGAATAATGCAGCGTGGAAGAAACCATACTTCCTTTGTCATAAATACGGTGATTATAAAGATAACCCGAAATCATACCAGAGCAGGGATGAAGCTCAAAGCCCGTTTAATAAATTTGTAAAGGTGTTAGAAGATAAAATCAAAAGCACCTTTAAGACCAACTATGGTGATGTTATAGATATTGAGTATCTCGACATTCAGGATACAAAGGTATTACTGCAGGATAACTCCAAGTGTGACTCGGAAACCTACTTCAGTATTATAAAAAAGCTTCAGCCTATTTACGAGGAATATATTCAACGTAAAAACGAGTTGAATGAGAAGGGCAAAGGTATTAATACCCTCGATAAATCGGATGAGAACAAGGAAGAATTAAGGCTGTTAAATGAAGAATACAAGAAGTTTTATGATGATATAAAGAGCAAATGCAGGACAGTCTGTAGCAATGAATCTGTACTTGCATCCTGCTGTGTTGAAATTGCCTATAATTATTCAAAAAACAAAAATGATTCCGGCTTTAAAAAGAACAAAGACTACACTTTTCCCTGGCGTATTGCTCCTGAAGGAATCCTTGAGAACCTGAAAGTCCATGAAGACAGGAATAAAATTGATGTTATTGAGGTTAAAGAGTTAAATCATCTGGAGCGAGAATTTAAAGGGCTGCTTAGAGTTAAAGATGGCATCGGGTTAATTGGCAATACCGAGATAAAGACAAAATTGAAGGACGGAGATTATCAGGTATATAACATATTAGGCCAGCACTTTGCGGATATAGATGTAAAAAGAGAAGAAGAGGTCGCAATTGCTGCATCGGAGACGATGATTGTTTCCACTGACTTTAAGCCGCTTAAGGGATACACAGTAAAGCTGATAAAGTTGGATGGAAAGGAGCCTGAATATATCATCGAAAAGATGAAGTCTGGATTTGTACTGAAGATGAAGGAAAATAATGTGGCTGTTTATGCTGGTAATGAGTATCTTGCAAGTATACGAAAAGAGGATATAAACAGTTTAGAGTGTGAAATTCGCCTGACGGATTATATTAACGCTGAGTTTATACTGGATGAAGTGGTAGAGATATCCGAATCAAAGAAATCCTTAATAATTAAAATGAGTAATAGATAATATTCTTCGGGGGCTATCCAGCCCCCAAGAGCGACAGTTGAGACTGTTGATTATCTATAAAAATAATTATTGAGGAGGTCAATAAGATTATGAGCAACGGAACTATTGTCATCCTTCAGGAACGCATGGCTGGTTATTTGATGTTTTGCAGATTCCATAAAATAGATGAAAAGCCGGACTTGAAGGATAGCAGCAGAAGAATTTATATATTTAAAGATACACCTGAAATCAGGGCAGCTATGAGCAAGTATCGCCATTATAAAGATTTGGTGGTGTAATCGAAGGAGGTTCAAAACATAGTGGAGATTGAAACAAATAGCGAATATTTTGAAGATTTAATCAATCAAATTCTATATAAAGCAACTGGATATGAGAAATTTAAAGTTTTTGATTATGAGGCTTCATCAGGTAAAACATTAACCTATTCAAAAGCAGTTGTTGATTATTATCACCAAGCAGTAGATTTTATTGATACAGAGGAACGTTTTGAATTTGGGCATAAGAGTTTGATAGTTATTAAAACTATGAATGAAGGTTTTGCAGTACAAAAGATAATTAACGATTATGATAATAGCCTTGAAAATGTAAATAAAGACTATGAACAATTTGCTTTAGCGATTAATACGGATTATAAGAATGAACACCCTGAACTAAGAAAAATGACTGAAAGAGAATATATTAATTTTTTGAGAAAATATCCAGCACTTATAATAACACAAGCAGAATACTTAAAGATATGTAATAATCCTCAAAGGGGTAATGATTTTTACGGAGAAAGAGAAACATTAATTATTGACGAGGAAGTTGATATTGTTAATGACACATTTGAAACACTGTCAATGAATGATATCACCAAAATTGAGGAAGAGTATTTATCAGGTTGTTATACCTGTCAAAGCATATTTCAGGAAATAGTACAGAAATTAAAACCGATTTTAGCTACATGCTGCACTCAAATGGAACGGAAAATAATTGATATGGATGTGGCTTCTCTTAATTCTTTAGTTCAGAGATTTCATTATAATCTTTTATCATCTATAGATGACCAAAAACTAACTGAATTGCGTAAATTTCCAGAAATTTGCAAAACTAATGATTCAAAAGAAACTGTAATAAATAACATATTACAAAAAGTAAAATCTATAGAACAATTTTATAATAATCAAGATGTGATTCATTATCAGTATTATTTACACCGATATAATTCTCAAATTAATCTATTTACACTTAAAAATAATATATGGATTGATGCTTCAGCTTCGTTTAATTACATTTATAAGTTAAAACCAGATAAATTTGATACTTCATTTCAAAGTGAAAGAATTATTGACCATTCAGGAAGTATAGTGAATTTTGACATTCTCACCAAAAGTACAACATCAGGGAAGAAAAAGAGGTATGTTGACTTAGAAAGAGATGTACTGAATTATATTCTTGCAAACAATAATGAAAAAGATAAAACGTTAATTATAGATAATGAGACTTTCTGCAGTCATATAAATGACCTAATTGAACAAGAAAATTTCAAAACACTTAAATGTCTAAAGGAAGAAAAAAGATTAGATATTACAAATTTTCAAAAAATGCGTGGAAGCAATAATTGGAAGGATTTTAATAAAGTTTTTATTATCCAGCAACCACAGTTCTTATTACCATATTATGTATTTCTATATGAGTATTGGAGTGGTAATAGATTGACCAATATTGAAATGCACTTAGGTAATCATATTGATGATGAGTCAGGAGAATCAATATATGGATTTTATCTTCCAAACACAGTTAATGGAACTGAGGTCATTTATACAGAAGAACAACGAAAGCATATTTATGAATTAGAGTGTGTAAGGTATTCATCTCAAGCATCTAGCATATATCAAGGAATGAAACGAATACAAAGGAATCAACATCCAATAGCAGAATATAATGTTTTACTTAATGATAAGAGAATGAGAGATGTTATTGTTAAACAACTTAAAGGTATAAAAGTTGATTATATAAATATTAACCCTGAAACTAAGTTATATGCTGCGGAAACAATAGTCAACCAATTTAGGAAAATGATTTATGAGTTTGATGAGAATACGATGCATGATATTAAAAACATTGCTTTTGAATTAGAAACACAAAAAGATTATGTCAAAACTATGATTCGAAGAAATGAAGATATTGCAACTGTGTTAAAAGCTAAGAATATTAAAATAGTAGATTTAATGGAAGCATCATGGTTTTTACTTAATGCAGAGAGTGGGTCAATATTGAGTATTACAAAGTTTGAGCATGATTTTCAATTAAATTGGGAAAATTACAGAAGGTCAAAAGATGCTAGAATAGTCAAATCTCTTAGAAATATAAAAACAAAAGATGGAAATATAATTATTCCAGCCTAATAAGTCAATTTTACAGACATTTCTTATAATAATAATTATTTATAGTATTGTCTGAAATATTGACATAAAGTGCTATTACTTTTTAACAAAAAAATATGTATTGCTGTGAGGGGGTGTGGGGGTGGTGCAGCAAAAAACTTTTATGACGCGTAGCGGAATAAAAGTTTGGTAGCACCCCCACTATAGCAAAACATAGATGAATAATACTAGCTGTCTATGCAAATACAGGATAGACAGCTTTTTGTATCAATTTTATATCATTTTTAAAAAGTATAAAAAATTAACGGGGGAATAATATGGATATGGATTTAGTATTTGTAAAAGATGGTAATTTTAAAAATGAACCTTATACTACAAGCAAGGTAATCGCAGATTGTGGTGGACAAGAACACAGAGCAATAAGGCAATTAATTGAAACGCACAAAAAAGAATTACAAGAGTTTGGAAGGGTTACATTTGAAATGATACCCTTAAAAACTAATAGTGGAGTCCAAAATACGAAGATTTATAAGCTTAATGAGGAGCAAGCAACATTTCTAATTACATTAATGAGAAATACACCTAAAGTTGTTCTTTTTAAGAAAAACTTGGTTAAACAATTTTATAATATGCGTCAGCAACTTCAACGCAGAGCACTTGAACGTGAAGTTGAGCTTAATTATAGAAAAGAGTTAACAGCCAAGATTCAGTCTTTGCTTGGTAATGACCAGCATAAGTATATAGCCTTTACAGAAATGCTATATAAGATTGTTTTCGGTAAAACTGTTGGGCAGCTTCGAAAATACTATGGTGTTGATAAGAAAATTACTCCCAAAGATTTTATGTCACTAGAAGATTTACAGAAACTAAAAGTTGCGGAACAGAAGGCAGTAACAATGCTAGAGCTTGGATATGATTATTATCAAGTGAAAGAAAAATTGAATAAAGTAATAAATGGAACTATTGCTGTATAGGGATACCCAAAAGGTGTCCCTTTAATATTTATAAGGAGGATGCTGGCTATGGATTTGATAAAAACAATTGCAGAAGAAACAATGCGTTTCTGTGTTGGGCTATATGGACTTTGTGTTTTGTTT
>ENA-OWPA01001102-OWPA01001102.1-bioreactor-metagenome-genome-assembly--contig:-NODE-1102-length-21356-cov-4.417454_pt1 | contig 21356 bp, 21 predicted proteins | sample MGYA00238139_ERZ651803 | MGnify/ENA primary metagenome ERZ651803 (study PRJEB26909, sample SAMN07631231) | bioreactor metagenome | isolation source: Switchgrass digestor | place: USA: Dartmouth... | reverse complement strand
AAGTATGTGAAAACTAAGGAACCGCCGTGTACGGAACCGTACGCACGGTGGTGTGGGAGGTCGGTAGCTGAAATAATCAGCTACCTCCTACCCGATTATCTAGTCTCAATTGGAAATATGAAAGAATCTAACCATCATTATGGGCGTGGTTTCTAATTTTTTATTATTTTTTCTTACAACAAACATAATATCCATAGTTAAAAAACATTAAGGAGGTATTGCATGATATTAAGTGAAAAAGACATACAGAATCTGAATTGTATGATGCTTGGTTTGGGAGCGCCTATAGAACGTGATAATACAGGATACAATAAACCGGATTGGGCTATCATGGAACCATATGGAAGATATCAACTCAAATTTAATCCCATGCAAGCTTGTGTTGTACTGGAAGTACTGAACCATTATAAAAATACTCAACTTTCTAAAAGAGCTCATGACATAGAAGAATCTCTTAGATATTACAAAGAACTTGCCAATAAGATGAATCTGCAGAATGGAGAGCTCAACAAAAATGCTGAATGTTATTTGCCAAGAGAAATGTGCTTCATAGAAACAAAGGTTCTTAGTTTAAGAAAAATAAAAACTAAAGCTCCTATGCTCATAATAAAAGCCGTGGGACCTTCATCTGAAATGTGGGACATACGTAATAAACTAATGGAGAAAGATGAAGTCAGAGTGGAGGTCAGGGATAAATGTGCTTGGATTGCTTTGCCACCTATTTATTATGAATGGGCAACAAATAGGTTAAGAAAAATTGGAAGATATGGTTATGCAATAAAAGATACAAGCTACATAAACGAGAACCTTGATGCATGGAAAGAAGAATATAACAAAGCCGTTGCTAATCCCGATAAAAATAAGGTTGAGATTATAAAAATTACAGACAATTATGTATTGGTTCATTTTGATGGATTCATTAAAGAATTAAATGACCTTAAGAGCCAATATCGCATTCGGAGTATAAAAACCAATGATGGTAAATGGAATACGGAAATACCTATATCTATTATAAGTATCGTTAATGATATTTTTGATAGGAACAATTATGAAAAATTAAATGAAGCTTCTATCAAAAACATCTCTGAACAGACTAAAGAAGACATTAGAAAAAAACTTCAAGAAGAAGAAAGGCAAAAATCATGGAATATATCCCATTATAAGCTTGTGGATCTTTCTAATTACAAATTACCATTTAAGCCCTATCCATACCAGCTGATGATGCAAAAACCATCGTCGCTCACAATAGATTTTTGTTGGGACATGATATGGGTTGTGGAAAAACCTTTATAGCCGGTATTGTTGGAGAAAGTATTCCAACACCAAAATTGGTAATAGTTCCGGAAAGTTTACGACTCAACTGGAAAAAGGAGCTTATGCAAATAAATCCAAATAATGATATACAGATTCTACTTAGCAAAGATAATTTTTCTCTCGGAAAAGACTGGACCATTATAGGATATAGTACTGTTAGTAAATTTTTGCCAGAGTTACTAGAGGCAAACATTCAATGTATTTTTATAGACGAAGCACATAGATGTAAAGCTATAGATAATTACGGTAAGCCGGCTTCACAAAGAGCAAATGCAGTTTTGCAGCTTTGTGAAAAAGCTAAGTATTGTTATCCTATGACAGGAACTCCAATCCCTACTTCAAATAAGGATTTGTTCAATATCTTTAAAATGCTTAAAGCTCCAGAAATCATAACGGGAAACAAATGGGACTTTCTTAATTACGGCAAAACCTTTTGTAACGGTTTTAATAATGGATATGGATGGGATTTCACAGGATCTTCTAATAATGAAAAATTACATACAATATTATCTAAATACATGGTTAGAAGATTAAAGAGAGATGTCCTTCCAAACCTTACAAAACAGCGTATTTTTATTCCTATAAATATTAGCAGTAAAGAATATGCAAAAATAGAAAAAAGATTGTCCGAATCCTCCGGCGAATCTTATGATACATATATGGCTCTTGCAATGACCGGAAGAAGATTAATGTCAAAGCAAAAACTAGAAGCCAGCATTGACTTAGCAGAAGACTTGCTAGATAATGGTAAGTCAATTGTTATAGTCAGTGAATTTAATGAAACCTTAGATGCAATTATGGAGGAGTTCGAAGGAGATTGCTGCTGTATTAGAGGAGGAATGTCAGACGCTGCAAAGCAAAAAGCAATAGATGATTTCCAATCTGGGAAAGTTCATGTATGCGCTCTCAATACAATTGCAGGAGGTGTTGGCGTTACACTTACTAGAGCTCATAATATGATAATATGCGACTACGATTGGACACCAGCCAACATGTCGCAAGTTGAAGATAGAATATGTAGGTCAGGGCAAACAGAACCCTGCAATATTTACTACATTTATGGAGAAAATAGTACCTTTGACAAATTGTTTATGGAAATGATTACAGAGAAATCCGGCAATATCGATGAGGTAGTTGATATGTCCGAAAATACTATGAATTTTGTAGAAGGAAAATCATCGAATGCCTCTGCATCATTTATTCAGAGACTTATGAAGTTATACGATAAAAAAAATTGAACTTTATAAATTAAAAATGCAGTCCACTATAAAAGTAGGCTGCATTTTATTTTTTATTATAAGCTAACTAGCCATTCCAGCTTCCATACGGTTGAACAGATTAAGAATAGCTCCGGGCAAAGTCTCTATGTTTGAAAAGTTATTATGCCCGCCGGTATAATCTTTTGAATTCTTAGCAGTTCTATAAAGAACTCCATAGAATGGACCGGATTTACTAAAATCTATTCTTTCCTCATTCCGAGGAATGTCGTACCGTACATATACATATTTGTCTCCTTTGCGTAAAAATCCGGAACAATCATAATGGTTACCCTCAAAAGATACGATCTCAATACCGTAAGGGTTGAGCTCCCTTTGAAGCATATTCTTAAATCCTTTAACGAAGGATTTTGCTTCTCTGCTCATATATGGTCCGTCATCCTTCACACTTTTTCCATCCCATTTACTTTTAAATAACTTCATAAGAACATAACCTCCTAATGTTTTTATTTAAAAACATTATGTTGGCTCTAAAAATATTTTGATAAAATATGATGACGATATTTACATATCTTATGAAGAGTACAAAAAAGACTGTACAAAGAATCAAATGTCAATCAAGCATGTAACATTGATTAAAGATCCGGCATAAAAAAGTATAAGAAGGTTCCTAGAATTTTATGGCATAAAAGATTAAAAAGGCTCGTATAAACGAGCTTTTTTACAACATGATAAAAACAAATATAAAACAATTTAAAAACAAAATATACACAATAAATAGTCCATTTTAAAAGTTTCCACTTTTCCGTTTTATTATTCAAAGACTAAATTAAGAAGTTTCCACTTTTCCGTTTTATTAATTAGAAAAAATTTCGAGTTTCCACTTTTCCGTTTTATTCATTGTTTTTAATCAAAAGTTTCCCGTTTTCCGTTTTAATATAGCTGGGCATATTGTCGAAAAATAAAGATTAAAAAATATATTATTAGACAATATTAAATAAATACAGAATATTCATACAGTGAATATGTATATTATAAAGTTTCCATTTCCCCGTTTTATAGTTTCCGATATTCCGTTAAATTATGGCTGCAAACATAGAAAATAAAGGCTTAGCGGGTTTTGAATACTTAATTAAGTACTTATAATATATATAAGATATATATATTACTTCGTAATATATATATCTCATATCTGTATTTTAAATATATATATCTTATATATATGGCAATGTATCGTTGCCGAATTCCCCAAACCAGGTCAATTTATTCCTTTAGAGTTTTCTAAAAATATAAGGTGTTGACATATTTAAACCTTTCTATAAATAGATTATTCGATTATTCTTTGTATTTTTAGTATTCTACAAATTATTCTTAACAAATAAAAATTAGTCGAATCTGTTAAAAACGCCCACCGCGACAACCATCTTTTGATATTATTTTTTATCATGACAAAGTGATAAAAAAATCGTTCTACATAATATACTTATAAACGGTAAAATCAAAATATTTCCGTCAAATATATCATACATTTTATTCTTACTAAAAATAAAAATTGTATACATAGGAGGACGCCTTGAAAGATAATCAACAAACCCAAATAAATAAAACACCGAGAGTTGCTAAACCAAGTACATTGGCAGAAGCAAGAGGGCAGTTGAATAAAGGATTTTTAGATGTGATAGATATTATCTTATCTCAAATTAATGAGAAAAAAGATAATCCGGACAATCTAGTATATGAAATCCGTGTAAAGGACTATGCAGATAAGTTCGGTTTAGACTTTGATAAAAATGCTTATAGAAAACTGCGGAAAGAAATACACTCAAAGATGGCCGGAAATGATTTGATTAGTATAATCGATTCAAACGGAAATATTGTTGATTTTCACCCTATCCAAGAAATAGTATGGAAAACCAATGGAACTATATCCGTAATGCTAAGTGTCAGATTTAAAAACATGATTACAAAAACATTGGAAGATAAAAGGTCAAGTATTATTTATTATGCATTACCACATACATTAATGATGGGTTCAAAGTACAGCAAAAAAATGTACCCAATTTTATTGGAACATGTGAATCACAAAATTGTTTTTACAGGAGAAGGCAGTTTAAAAGGAAATTCTTATACTGTAATTCAGCCACTTGAAAAATTTAATTCTTTGCTTTCAATTCCTAAAGGATATAAAACAAGCGATATAAAAAATATTTGTAACACAATATGCAATGATATATCTTATTCAACAAGTTATATCGCGACAGTTGAATACAATGAATTAGCAAAAGGTGCAGGAAGGCCAAAAACCACACATATCTGCTGGCGACTGACGGAGAAAGATACTTAAAACGCAATAGTACAGGTAAGCAATTTACAAATCTAATAAAAACATGCAGACCGAAAAAATGTAATGCATAATACAATAAGGCATATAACAGCAAGGAGATGTATTTATGAATAAAAATCGGTTAAAAAAAAATAAAAGGGATTTCAATAAAAATTTGATTACAGTAGATCCAAACAGATGTAAAAAAGTATCAATGGAAATGAGTTTTTTTAAAGCAAATATCGTAGGTGGATTTATCGGATTTTTAGCAGCTGCTATAGCTTGGCTACTTACTCTTCCTGTTATGGGAATAGCAAGATATCAAATCAGCGGCACTTACTTGGCAGAAAAAACATATAAAATAGCCTTAAAAATAATCAGACTTTCTATGAAACTCAACATCATAGAAAAACTAAGTTACGATCAAGCTTTGGTTATTAAAAATATCAGTTATATACTTTATGTGATTGGTTTTTTGATTGCATTGATGATATTGACTGTATTGCATGAATATACCCATAAATGGGTGTGGCAATTTGGTTTCGATAAGGAAATAAAAAAGTATGGGTTCGAAATCGGAATTCATAAGCTAACGCCATATTGTCATTGTAAATTTGATTTAACTCTGAAAAGAATGATAGCAGGCACTATAGCACCAACAATTACTACAGGATTGTTTATTGTATCGATAGGCGTTATAAAGAGAGATCCTTTGATCGTTTATTTGGGGCTGTTTGGAATAGCAGCTGGTGGAGCAGATATTACCCAGGTACTTATGCTATTACCATATGTCAAACAAGCAAAAAGAAAAAAGATAGTATGTGGCGATCTTGAAGGTGCGTTTGGTTGTGTTTTATATATAGAGAATTAATAACTCTAAAAAATGAATAGAGTTTACAGATATTTTTCTGAACAAAAAGATAATATGAAAGGAGCGTTTGAGGCTATAGCCTCAAGGAAATCAAACTATGAAAAAGAAAAGAAGAAAAGTTTCTTTACTATTGTGCATAGTGGTTTTATGTACCGGTTTGACAGGTTGTAATGTTTTTCCTAAAATAGAGAATAGTACATCTGTTATATCTCATATTTCGCAAGATGAAAAAGAAAAAGCTGCTGAAGACAGAGAATACTGGATTAATAACAGAATAGAGTACATACCGACACCGTCGCCAACACCTAAACCTACTCTTACTCCAACTCCGAAATTAGCAACTGTTACATGTACGAATAAAACATATCCTTCATCTGTAAAGAAAGGTGAAAGCTTTAATATTGGGGGCCTTATTACCGCAAGTGTAGGAACAATAGATAAAGTAACAGGTTATTTTATGAAAAAAGATGGAACGGTAGTAACAAAAGCAATAGATAAACCGAAAAGTAGCACATATGAAATAATGCATAGCGATATAGACCATAAATTGGCATTTGGGGATCTTAAAACAGGTGATTATATTTGTGTAATAAAAGCTAAAGGAAGCAATTTTCCTGAAATAGAAGTAATGCGATTTAATTTCTCAATTTCAACAAAAACAGTAATTGCTACAGAACTTGAGGAAACGAAACCAACACCTACAATAGAAGCAAAAAAGAATACATCCAAAAAACCCTCAAAGGCTACACCTACACCTATACCGACTCCACCACAGGTAGCCAAAGATAATTCAGAAACTAAGACAGAAACAGCAAAACAATTGACAGAAGCGGAAAAAACAATAATAGATCGAGTTAAAAATGCCGGATACCCTAAAAACTGTAAAATCGTTATAACATCTAAAAAATCAAATGATGCCGGATATGAGTATTATAAAATTGTATCAAAATATGATCAAAAATCGGTGTCAACAATAATAGAGTATGAAGATGATTCATCTGATATTGAGGCTAGTGATATATACATTACTACAGTCGGTAATACAATTAAGAGATTAGTATATGTTGATGGGTATGGCTGGAAACAAGAAACAGTAAACAAATATCAACTAACACCAGAAGGAAATAGGACAGATGTTTCAATTTCCATAAGTGATTATTTAAGTAACACAACTGGCGGTCAATGGGAATTAAAAACATCATCGAGTGAATATGTTGTGACAGGTACAGGCATAAAAGATAAAGCTAATAATAACATAGAAAAAGATATAACTATTACTACAGACAGGAATTATGAAATAAAGAACGTCACAATTAAGATTTATAACAGCAAAGATTTGTTTAAAAGAGAAAGCGGTTACACTACAAATATTTCTATAAAAGTATCGGATAAAGGTACAACTAAGGTATCGGTACCAAGCGAAGCTTTATCTGAAGCAGAACACAAATAGCAATACTAAATATTTAAGGAGAACAGTACACGGTATGGAATCCTTGCTGGTAAAGATTACGAAGCAACCAACATATTCCGATTAATTAACAAGATAAAAATGGAGGAATTAAAATGGAAGAATACGATTTGAATGATTTTTCGGAATGTCTTAAGCATATATCCAATAAACATCTGATTCTATGTCGTGGAGATATAACAAAATTCCCTGGGGACGCGATAGTAAATGCGGCAAACAGTTCACTATTAGGCGGAGGTGGGGTTGACGGCGCTATTCATAGAGCTGCAGGTTATGAATTATATCAGGAATGTAAAACTCTAGGTGGATGTAATACAGGTGAAGCAAAAATTACAAAAGGCTATAATTTAAAAGCAAGAAATGTAATTCACACCGTTGGGCCAATTTATGATCCGGAAAAGGACACAAAACATGCTAATTTGTTAAAAAATTGTTATTGGAATTCACTTGAACTTGCAAAACAAAATAATATACATAGTATCGCATTTCCATGTATCGCAACTGGAGTATATGGTTACCCACATGACAAAGCTGCGGACATTGCTGTAAATATAACGCTAAAATGGTTGATTGAAAATGATGATTATGCAATGGATGTAGTGTTAGTTTGTTACCAAGAAATGGATTACGATTATTATAAAAAATTGTTTTTGCAATAAAAATTAAAGGTTAAAACTTATATGGTTTAAACTGGTCATAGATAACGGCCAGTTTTATTTTTTTATGAACGCTCTGTATATAATCAATCAATATTTAATAAACCTTCTGTTTACTATATGTTACCGTTTCACGTCTTTATTTGATCAGAAAACATTTTTATATATAGTTATAAAATTTTTATTGCCATGGTTATAAAGAAAAGAACACACATAATATATGCGGAACCAAAACAGCAGTTTACTGAATTTAAAGATAAGTAATAAATAACTCTGCCATTTTAGGCCTGAGATTTTCTCGGGAGGTGTAACGTATGATAGATTTTAATAAGCAAATACCAAAACGTGAGTTCCCAAATATCAAAGAATTTATTATTAAAGAAAATGATGAGGAAATTATTGATTTAAAAGGTTTAAGTAATAAGTTTATAATAAGCCCGGCATATTTTCAGCAAGGCATTCCTGGTGCACCCAAATCCTGTTATCTTAGAAAAACTCCTGCTCAATTATTAGTAATAGCAGCTAGCCAGTTGCCTAAAGGGTATTATTTCAAATTATTCGATGGATGGAGACCATATGCGGTTCAAAAAAGACTGTGGGATTATTATTATCAAGATATAAAGCAGAAAAATCCGGGACTATCAAAAGAAGAACTTGAATTTAAGACTTCATTTTTTGTATCAAAACCTACACAGGATATTAATAGGCCATTTTTACATAATACTGGAGGAGCAATTGATTTAACGATCTGTGATGAAAAAGGCAAAGAGTTGGACATGGGAATAAAGTTTGACGCGTTTGGAAAAGAAGCATGGACAGTATACTATGAAGAACACTGTGATGATCCAAAAAGTATAAACATTAGAAATAACAGAAGGCTGCTATACAATATAATGACTTCAGTTGGGTTTACTAACTTACCATCTGAATGGTGGCACTATGATTATGGCACGAAGTTTTGGGGTTATTTTAATGGTGTTCCGGCGTTATATAAAGGAAAGTTATATTTAGATAATATAGAAAGTTATCCTTTATTCTGATAAATACTTACAAAAGCACCTAGATAAGTTCTGGGTGTTTTTTTTCTAAATAGCTTTCTCACAAACGTCTAATATTGCAACCTTTCTCCATAATATAGGTAAATAAGCAATAATGAAAGGGGATTTCAATGGCTAATTATTATGCAGTAAAAAAAGGAATAAAACCTGGCATATATACAAACTGGGACGAATGCAAGAAAAATGTGATTGGTTTTCCAGGAGCAGTTTATAAAGGATTTTCTACAATTGAAGAAGCAGAAGAGTTCATGAATTCTCCAGAACCTGCAGGAAAAATAGCATCAAATAGTATCCTAAGTGTACAAAATGACACAGCAATTGCATATGTAGATGGAAGCTTTGATATTAAAACGAACCGCTTTTCATATGGATGTTTAATAAGATATGCAGACGAAGAAATAAGGCTATATGAAGCAATGAATGATATAAACCTTGCCGGCATGAGAAATGTTGCGGGAGAAATTAAAGGAGCGGAAGCAGCGATAAGGTATTGCATTGGCCGCGAAATTAAAAAGATTTTAATAGTTCATGATTATGAAGGTATATCAAAATGGGTGACCGGTGAATGGGCAGCCAAAAATGCAGGAACCCGAGCATACAGGGATTTTTGTAAAAGCGTATCATCAATAATAGATATCTCTTTTGTTAGCGTTAAAGGCCACTCAGGTGATGTTGGGAACGAAGAAGCTGATAGACTGGCTAAAGAAGCTTTGGGGATCAAAAAGTAGAAAGGCAAGGATGGTGCAAATGTTAGCAGTAGAGAATCAAGAAATGCAACAGGCAATTATAGGTAAGGTTGCGAATGTTGTATTTCAGGATAATAACAACGGCTTCACTATTATTAACATAAAGACAGAGCACGATGGATATAAAACTGTTAAAGGATACCATCTCCCTACAGCTAAAAATATTTTATTTAAGTTTATTGGAGTACCTGTATATAAAAAAGGAAAAAGATATTTTGAAGTGAGTTCCTTTGAAAATGCACAGAAAGAGCAATTGGAAAATGATGATAAAGACAAATTAATAACATACATATCAAGTGGTCTATATCCAGGGATTGGACCAAAAACTGCTCAGGCTATAATAGAAAGATTTGGAAATAAATCAATTGATATAATTGAAAATCATACATCTATGTTGTCCGAAATAAAAGGAATATCGGCAGCTAAAATAAGCAAACTTAAGGAAACGATTGAAAGCAACCAATATCTACAAGAATTAAAAAAAGAGTTAATGCAGTACGATATATCTGCAGATAGCTGCGTAAAATTAGCTACCCTTTATGGTAAGGATGCGTTGAGTAAAATTCGTGAAAATCCGTATAGGTTAATACATGATATAAGAATGTCATTCCAGGATGCGGATGAAATAGCAAATAAAATGGGAATAGATAAAAATGCTGATATAAGATTGGACGCTGCATTTAAGCATGTTATAAATTATTCCTATGCTCTTGGTAATACCGGCATTGAGTTGCAAACTTTTGGTAACTCGGTTTATAAACTATTAAATCAAGATGTATCAAAAGAAAGAATTAATGCTCGGTTTCATGAATATCTGCAAAATAAAAAATATAGACATGCCCGGCTGGAAATAGACGGGGATTGTTATGAATTTATTTTTACTAATAACATGTTTAATAAAGAAAAAGAAATAAGTGAATGTATCGTAAGATTAAAAAAGAATACTATAGAACCAATAGAAAATATACAAGAAAAAATAAAACAAATTGAAGAGCAAAAGGGTATAACTCTTGATCCAATACAGAAACAGGCAGTAGAAACCGGATTGGAAGAACCATTGGTTATAATAACAGGAGGCCCTGGAACAGGAAAAACAACTATTATGGAATTTATCACATCTATATATGAAAAAGAAACGGAAAAAGAAGCTATTCTTTTAGCACCAACAGGTAAAGCGGCAAGAAAACTTGCTGAATACACGGGACATACTGCAAAAACAATCCATTCTCAATTTAATGTATATGACCTCGATACGGAAATTGAAAGATTACGCATTGAAGACATAACAGATAGATTGGTTATAGTTGATGAATTTTCAATGGTAGATACAATAACAGCACATTTATTATTAACGCATATAAAAGATGGTTCAAGAGTAATTCTTGTGGGAGACATAGATCAACTGCCTTCCGTCGGTCCAGGTGCGGTATTAAGAGATATCATTAATAGCAATATATGCCCTGTTATTAGACTGGAACGAATTTTTAGAACTAAAGAAAAGAGTCTTATTTATAATAATACTCAAAATGTTAATCACGGTATTAGAATATTAAAAACCGGTAAAGAGTTTCAGATGTTCAAAGAATCTGAACTGGAAAAATGCAAAATCCTCATGGCAGAAAGATATCTCAAAAGAGTTGCCGAATATGGTATAGAAGGGACAGTCTTATTGCTTCCTTACCGGAAAGAAGTAGGTGGAGTTGAGGACATGAATAAATATTTGCAGGAAATTGTTAATCCACCTTCTGAAAGTAAACCAGAAGTTGTAGTAAATGGAACAGTCTATAGAGTAGGGGATCCAGTAATGCATGTTAAATGCAATACTCCCGAAGCATCAAATGGTGATACTGGCATTATAAAAAATGTAGTCGACATAGACGGAGATATTCAAGTAAAAGTTTTAATGAACGGAAAATTACTTACATATGACAGATCGATGTTATCAAATTTAGAACTGGCATACGCAATGACTATTCATAAATCACAAGGAAGCGAATATCCAGCTGTAATTACATGTATTACTGAAAATCATAGTGCAATGCTTTATAGAAATATTCCATATGTGGCGTTTTCTCGTGGGAAGAATGTTGTGGATGTTATATATGATGATGGCCTATTTAAAGCAATAAAGACTCAAAAGAGTGACACAAGAATTACTTTGTTACATTATTTCTTAAAAAGAGCACAAGGGGATATTATATACGACATATAAAAATATATCTATACGAAAGTACGGCGAAGTACAAACATCGTTATTTAGGAGAAATCCTACAATATTAAGTATAAATAAATATTGGGAAAACCAAATATGTATTTAAAAACTGTTTGTACATAATAATAGTGAATAAATATGATACATAGAGGAGGTTTTTCTATGGCGATACAAATGCAGGAAAGAAAGAGAGGGCGAGATAAAGACGAGGTACGTCTTGAAAATCCGGTTCCCAAACTGTTAGAGAGATATGGAGTCAAGACTCGCGGAAACAGATATGTTCCATTTTGTCATAATGCTGATCAATACTCTGGTATTATGGATGATGAGTCTTGTTATTGTTTTGTATGTAATCGTACGTTTGATTGTTTTAGTATTGTAGGATTTTTTGAGGCAATAGAAGACTTTGATGAACAGGTTGCCTTTCTGGGCGGAGAGGAATTGCCAGAAGATAATCCGAGAAGGAAAGAATTAAAAAAAAGAGCTCAAGAACTTAAATTAGCCAAAGAGGCAGAAGAGGCTGCTAGAAAAGTTAAAACCAAAAGTATTATAGAAAAAACAGATGAAATGTATAGATTAAGAGATTTTCTAAGAAGGAATAAACCGGAAAACGGAAGTTGGCCATCTAAAGAATGGGCAGAAGCCTATACTAAATTTCAGCGTCTTCATTACGAAGTTTCATGTTTGTTGGAAGATAACATAGATGGCAACATGGATTGTTTTCCAGATTTAAAGTTTTAGCAACTAAGATAGGGCAAATGCAAGCTGGAGCCCTATCTTTTTTTATTGTCAGTTTTATTTTTTATGCACCACATAATATCAATAGTTATATAAATAAGGAGGTATTAAATTATGAATAAAGTTATATTGTTAGGACGTCTGACGAGGGATCCTGAAATCAAACACAGCAATCAAGGAGAAAATGCAATGGCTATTGCAAGGTTCAATCTTGCTGTAGACAGAAAGTTTAAAAAGGGTGAACAGCAAGGCACCGATTTTATAGGGTGCGTGGTATTTGGTAAATTAGCTGAAATAGTGGAGAAGTATTGCAAACAAGGCTCGAAAGTGCTTGTAAATGGCCGTTTACAAACCGGAAGCTATACAAACAGTGAAGGAGCAAAAGTATATACAACTAACGTTGTTATAGATGAAATAGAGTTTGTAGAGAGTAAAAATTCCGGGCAAAAGACAAACACTCCTGAACCGGCACTTCCTTCAAGTATGGGAAACGGATTTATGGACATCCCAGACGGTATAGACGAAGAATTACCTTTCAATTAATTTATAAACACAATGAAGCATTTAATATTAAACATAATAAGAGAAGAAAGGATAAAACCTTCTTCTCTTATTTTTTTAATAATAATTAAGTATTTTCTCCATGAATCATTTTTGTGAAAGTAAAATTATTTTTCAATGACTGAAAAATTAGTGAAAGGAGTGCCATTATTTATATGAAACAATCACATGATAAAAACACCGTGTTTTTACGTGGAAGAGTGCAAGGAAAATATGTAAGCCCGAAAGTATCAAGGCTTTATGTGACAGTAAAAGATTATCAACAAAAAGCTGATGATGAAGGAAGAATAAGGAGAAATACTGTTACGATTACTTTCTATGGAAGAGAAGGGGTTAAAACATTAGAAAACATAAACAAATACGACCATGTAGATGTAAGAGGAATAATGCAAAGTATAAGAGATCCAAAGACGGGAAAATGGAGTCAGGAATGCTGGGGATTGGAAATAAAAAAGACTCCTTCACTTATCGAACTGGCTACCCGCGGTGAATATTCCGGTGACATATATCCCGAAGACGATAATATAGTAGTTATAAGAGGTAAAGTGACATCGTGTCACGGGTTTGATAATCATTGGATTTCGATCACGGTTAAGACAAAAATTGCAGAAGAGGGCTCAAAGGTTAAATACATCAGCAATACGTCAATGACATGGTATGTAGATGACGCAGCAACAGTACTCAATGAGCTGGAGAGAAACGGAACAGAAATTGTTGCTGTAGGTAAAATTGAATCTGTAGAAAGAAATAGCCGGTCAGGCAGAAACTATAAATATGAAAATGTAACCATAAGAGATTTGAAGATAGTTTCTCCAATACCGAAAATTGTAACCAAAATGTTGGTAAATGATATAAAAGATGCTCTTGCTCACAGTGAGGATAATGATACAAAATCAGCTGCACAAATATCCGAACAGACATCTGAACAGCCATTTGCGTCATCAGATGAGCAAACATCTGAACAACCAATTGAACAACCTGCCGAAGATTGTTTTGATGATCTTCCATTGCCAGAAGAAGATCTTCCTATACCTGAAGCATTGGATCCGCAATTTAATGATAATTAAATTTACATTTAAGGGAATCTCCTTTTAACTGGAGATTCTTTTTTTTTATAAGAAATTTATAAGCTTTTCTCATAACAATTATGGTATCAATTGATGAGACATAATATAGATGAAACATTACAGAAGAGTTATTAAAAAATTTTAGAGGTGATAATTGAATGAAAGAAAACAGATCAGGAATTGATCAGGCGATACATAACAATGCAGGTTATGGCATTTGATTGACTATTTTGATAAGTTTCTTTTTTTCGTTCATTTTGATATTAATTGCAGTAGTGAAAGCTGGTCATAAAAAATGGGGGTATAAAAGATGAAAAATGTAACAATTTATTACAACAATGTTCCGAATTTCTACACGGATGTTTTCCCAATATTTATTAAGCTGAATGATATAGAAAATAATTATTACACCATCAATATAGGTAGAAGTAGATGGTCTATAAGGAATCGAACTAATAAAGAATTAATAGGAGAAGGAACTAAACCTGCAAATAAAATCAAAACCTGGGAAGATGTAATAAAACTGTTGGAAACACACGGCATTTTTTTAAAGAAAAAAGAAACAGACAATAAATGAGATCATGTCTATGGTAAGAACTTAACTTACTTTGACTACTGGTCTTTTTATTGTTGGTGTTTAGGTTCTGTTATACAACGATAATAATAATTAACTCCAAAACATAGATCAATTACCAGCGCTAAAACACATTGTAATATGGTGGTAAAACGAGATTGGTACACAGGAGTGAGGAACGATGCTTGAAATAACAGGTAAAATAACAGGTGTTTCTTTTGATTTGGAAGGAAAGCTTCACTTAACTCTGGAAATTAATGAGGAAGATGTTATAAGAAACAGCTACGATAAATATAAAAAATACGACTGTTTAGATATTAAAATTCAAAAGCACAGAGAGCAAAAGAGTAAAGAAGCAAATGCATATTTCCATGTATTAGCAAGAGAAATTGCCCAAGCTTTAACAATACCATTTGCCCAAGCGAAAAATATACTTATTTGCAGGTATGGACAACCAGAACTACTGGATGATGGTTCTCAACTTATATATGTTTCATCAGCGCCAGTAGAATTTATGATGAATTACGAGCCACTACATACTACTCCTATAGGGTTTGATGGAGATAAAACGATATATGCTGTATATCGAGGGGTACGCAGCTATTCTAAAGAAGAAATGAGCAAGCTTATAGACGGTACAGTAAGCGAAGCGTTGCAATTAGGAATAGATGTGTACCCACAATCAAAGCTTAATGAGATAAAAGAAAATTGGAAACCTGATAAATAATAACATTAGGAGGATATCTGTGAAAACATATCATAGAAATAAGAAAAGTAAAAATACAGCCTATTATCCAGAAATAGCAATAGGAATATTTTTTATTATAATCGGAATATATGCCAGAACAATTCCAGGAGAGTATGGAAACTTATCAAACTATTCGATTTGGTTCATAATATTAGGTATTTTCTTCAGTATGCTACGATTAATAGTTACTATCCTAATACGTAGATCCAAACAAGCAAAACTTTTATCGGCAACTATATATAAAATAGCCGAGATGGATGGAAAAACCTTTGAAAGCTGCTGTATAGCACATTTTAAGTCACAAGGGTATACAGCATTACCAACGGCAGCATCCAGCGATTATGGAGCAGATATTATATTAAAAAAAAATGGAGAGAAAATTGTAGTGCAATGCAAAAGATATAAAGGAAAAGTAGGAATTTCAGCAGTACAAGAGGTTTTAGGAGCTAAAGGGTATTACAAAGCAGACAAAGCAATGGTTATAACAAATTCTTATTTTACTCCTAATGCTATAAAGTTAGCAAATGCAAACGATGTGGAATTATGGGATAGGAATGATTTGATTAATAAATTTAATTTAATTCATTAAGAGAAAGGGATAAAACATGAAGACATAGGTAAAAAGGTAAGGTTGATGATATATGAAGCTGGGAAAATGGCTAAAAGATTTTTTGAATGCAAAAACATTAGAAAGAATAAAAAATAAATATAAAAAAGAAGGTAGTAATTTTATAATAGATTCTCTTTCTGAAAGAGAGCTACGGTGTTTAATGAAATATGATGTGTTGCGACCTAATAAATTTAATAAATATGATCCAATGAATGATATTGAATTCCTTATTGAAACAAAAAGATCAAAAAATCTTTCTACAGCCCAGATAATCAAAAAACATATATTGACAAGTAATATAACAAATTATTTAAAAGAAAACACGGGATAAGTCTTGGCTATCGGTGTGGCATCTATCAAATAAGGAGGTTTTTGCATAAATGATATTTTATATTGGAGGAAGAAAAATTCCAATAGATGAACAGTTGGTCGAAAAATATATAGCATCTACTCATGAATCAAAAGATACAATGCAACTTATCCTAACAGTAATCTTGAGAAATATTATTGATTTAGATAATACTCAAGAAATATTTGAAAAATATACGGAAAGAGAAATCAAAAATATTCTTGAGGCTCAACTAAAAAAAGAGCTATATTAACCAGCAAATTTAACACTACAATCGAAAAAAAATATTACCATAACATACAGATAAAAACAATCGGCACTAATAATAAAATTTCTGAGGTGCAAAATGGGCAAAACATTAATTATTACTGAAAAACCATCTGTAGCAAGAGCATATGCTAAAGTGCTTGGCGTAAGCAACAAAAGAGAAGGCTATTATGAAAATGATAAATATATAATATCATGGTGTGTAGGACACCTGGTCACCATGAGTATGCCAGAAGCATATGACGAAAAATATAAAAAATGGAATCTTAACGATTTACCATTTATTCCAGACACATATCTTTATGAAGTAATAAAAGATGTATCTGATCAATTTAAAGTGATAAAAAGATTTATGAACGATCCTAGCATTGATACTATCTTGTACGGTGGCGACTCTGGAAGAGAGGGAGAGTATATCGGCCGACTTGTAAGAATGAAAGCTGGAGTCCGAAAAGGTATAGTAGAAAAGAGAATATGGATTGATTCATTTACTGAAGAAGAAATTAAGAGGGGTATAAGAGAAGCAAAACCTCTTTCAGAATATGATACATTAAGTGATGCTGCTTTTGAAAGAGCAATAGAAGACTATCTTGTAGGAATAAATTTTTCAAGAGCTCTTTCATGTAAATATGGTCAACAATTTAATGAAATGATAAAAAGCGATAAATGGAGACCACTTTCTGTGGGAAGAGTAATGACGTGTGTCCTTGGTATGATCGTAACAAGAGAAAGGGAAATAAGAAATTTCGTCTCAACTGACTATTATCGTGTTATCGGTAATATAAATGGCATCGAGGTGGAATGGAAAGTCCAGGGAAAAAGTCAGTTTTATAATAGCCCTCTTTTATATAATGACAAGGGGTTTAAAAAAGAAGAGGACGCAAAAAAATTTATCGCAGCCCTCACAGGTCCGGTGACAATCACCAGCGCAAAAAGTACCAAGGAAAAAAAACGTCCATCACTTCTCTACAACTTAGCTGAATTACAAAGTGACTGTTCTAAAATATTTAAAATAAGTCCTGAAAAAACTTTAGAAGTGGCACAGTCACTATATGAGAAGAAGCTTATTACATATCCAAGAACTGATGCCAGGGTTATTTCTACTGCAGTAGCTACGGAAATAAACAAAAATATAGCTGGTCTTCAAAAATATCCCGGGGAAATTGGAAACTTTGCTACTACAGCATTAAAAAGTGGAACATGGCAAAATATTTCTAATACTCAATACACCGACGATTCCAAAATTACTGATCACTATGCTATCATCCCTACAGGTGAATTAAGTACACTTAATGAGATTGACGATCTAGAAAGAAGAATATTTGAAGTTATATCTCGAAGATTTTTAGCTATATTCTTTCCAGATGCCATTTACATAAAAACAGTTTTGGAATGTACAGAAAAACACTTAAGTTATGAAGAGAAGTTTTCTACTTCAACGAAGGTTCTCTCGGATCCTGGATTTATGGTGGTAGTTGGTTTCACAGATAAAGATGCTGATAATAAGCAAAACCTAGCAAGAGCAATCATTGCCTTGAAAGAGGGCGATATAGTAAAAATGGATTATAGCGTAGCAAAAAGCGAGACTCAACCTCCAAAAAGATATACGTCTGGTACCATGATACTTGCTATGGAGAATGCCGGCAATTTAATTGAAGAAGAAGAATTACGTGCTCAAATTAAGGGCGCGGGCATCGGTACATCTGCAACAAGAGCTGAAATCATTTCCAAACTATGTAGAGTTGGATACATTCATTTGGATAATAGAACACAGGTTCTTTATCCACTTGATGCCGCTGAAATCTTGTATGATATTGTAAAAGTAGTTATTCCTGATTTGCTATCTCCTAAGATGACAGCAAACTGGGAATACGGCCTAGAGCAGATTAGGAATAAGAAAATTACAAAGCAAAAATATGAGGAGGTAATAAGAAAGTATGTAAGAGAAGGTGTTACAAAAATTAAGAATGCTGGTTCATTTACTACTTCCTATACAATACCAAACAGTAGTTCAAAGAGTTTATCTTCGTCTACAGAAGTTTTAAAGTGTCCTATTTGCGGAGCGTCGTTAAGAAAAACCAAAGTAGGATATGGTTGCACAAGATGGAAAAGTGACGGTACTGGATGTAATTTCGTTCTATGGGCCAAACAATATGGCAAAGAGCTTACCGATAGTCAGTTACAGTTTCTACTCAAAAAAGGATATACTGGTGTAATTAAAGGTTTCAAAAAAAAGGACGGTAGCGGAACATATGATGCGAGACTTGTTCTTACAGTAGATAGTGGTACTGCAAAAGTTAGCCTTAAATTCGATAATATGAGATAATTTGATTGCTAACGGGTGCCTCGGTCATTATCGAGGCATCTTTCTTAAAATATTTATTAAGATAAGAAAGGAGAATAATGTGTGAAGCCGGGCTCAAGTAATAGCAAAAATAAAGGAATCCCTATACCTGAATATTTTATGAAACAAAGTGCCGGAAAATTAAAAAAGCATACATTAAAAGAAATATCTGACCACAAAGAAACCGCGTGTAGTGATATTAGTGAAGAAAAAGAAAGAATGATTGAATATATAGAATCTCAAACCACACCATCAATTCGAGATGCTTCAAATATAAGGAACTTTAATTCTGAATATGAGTATAAAAATGAACTAATTGAAGAAGCAAGAAAATTTATACAGGAGAATACATTTAATGATTTTCTGTTAGAAATATCACAAGATATTATAGGACAGAAAAATCTTGAATTAGTGTTAGCAGGCGTATATAGCTATATCGACGGTATAGCTAAAAAAGGAAAACCGCCAAAAATAAATATTCTTTTAACCTCTCCTTCTGGGACAGGAAAAACAGAAACTTATAGGGCTTTAAAAAAATATTTTATGAAAAAGATACCGGCTCTGGTTATAAGCCATGTAGATGTTACACATATAACTACTGAAGGATTTAAAGGGAATGACACAAATTATATAGTACTTGATTTAATCGTAAAAAATACCGGTGGGTACGGAATTGTTTTCATGGATGAATTTGATAAAAGAATTTCGCCACAATATTCATCCGGGGGAAATGATATGGGAATGGAAGTACAAAATCAAATACTGTCACTGATAGAGGGATGCGTTGAAATATATTCAAATAAAGAAATTAATAAAACAGCAACTATAGATAGTAATCTTACCATGTTTATAGGGTGCGGATCATTTAACTCGGTACGGGAGAAAAAGAAACAAAAGGCAAATAAAAAAATGGGTTTCATAAAACAGGGTGGTGCTGATTATGACATTTATGAGCATATTACAAGAGAAGATATTATAGAGGCTGGTTGCTCACATGAAATGCTTGGAAGATTTTCTCTAATTGTTAATTATCACAAACTTGATATCTATGCAATTAAAAAAATAATAAAAAAAATTATTGACAATATAAAAAGTAATTTAGGTTTCTCTGAAATTATTATTGATGATGAATATATGCAAGAACTGATAGATATGTCTAATGGGGAATACGGCTGCAGAATGCTATACCATTCAATATTTGAATCTACCATGAATGCTTATAAAGAAATACTAAAACAAGAAATGTTAAAGCCCATTGTATTACATTTAAAAAGAAATAGTTTTTACATTGATGAAACTTCTGAAAAGAGACCAGAACATTACGAATTCTAATACATCATAAAAAAAGCTAATTAATTTTATTCTTTATTTATTTTTATTTAGTGTCCCCATAATATGATTGAAAATTTCTTGACCGTTTGATTTTAAATTCTAAAGAAAGGGGGACCTGCTAAGAGCAGGGGCGAATAATCTCTGCAAAAATTATCAGAGTTTGTTCGTCAATAAGTAGAATGGTAAAAGTAGTACAAGCCAGGCCATTAAATAAAAATGAAACATCGCTTATTAATACATGCGCAATATTGAGTACTTTTATGTATCTCGATACACAGGATGAAAGATATACAGGGAGAACAATTAAAGATTTATTGTCAGATGATTATTTTAGATCTAATGCAAACGAAAAATACTTAAATACAATCCGTGATGCAGTTTTAAAAAATCCAAGCCTTGGTGATATAGCAATTCTTAGTCAAAGTGCGATTGACAATTTAAACATTCCTGAAGGAGCACCATACTCTGGTTTTGGTCCGGAACTTGTCGTAGCAAATACATTCGTATTGGAGAACGGAGATCTATGTGTTGCATATAGGGGAACTGGTGCAGGAAAGTGGATAGACAATGGACAAGCATTTGGCCAAGAAAATACTGTTATGCAGGAAGCGGCCGTGCGTTACTTTGATTATGTATATGAAGAGTATGGTAGGAAGGGCAATGCAAAGATATACGTAACAGGTCATAGCAAAGGAGGTAATGAAGCACAATATGTATGCATGGCAGCCGAACATAATGGTGAAATAAGCCATTGTTATGAGTTTGACGGACAGGGATTTTCTCCTGAAGCAACTCCCAACAGGTAAGTCGGGCTCCTTGAAAAAAGGGTCTCGTTTCATCTACATAAACGTGAATATTCTTGCCGGATTCGAAAGCAGCCCTAATAACTCCCAAAGCTGTT
>ENA-OWPA01001098-OWPA01001098.1-bioreactor-metagenome-genome-assembly--contig:-NODE-1098-length-21414-cov-14.767587_pt1 | contig 21414 bp, 21 predicted proteins | sample MGYA00238139_ERZ651803 | MGnify/ENA primary metagenome ERZ651803 (study PRJEB26909, sample SAMN07631231) | bioreactor metagenome | isolation source: Switchgrass digestor | place: USA: Dartmouth... | reverse complement strand
TTATATAGTGTTTTCGTGCAGATACTCGTTTTAAACTTCAGTCCCTTTGCTTTTATTTGTCCAATAACAGCATCAGGTGAATATTTTTCATTGATTATCTTTGATTCTATATACCTCACTAATTCATGGTCATTTCCTATTTTTAGCTGTGGACCTTTATTCTTCCCGTTCTCTACATATCTCCTCTGGGCTACATCTGCACAATACTCTTTTCTGTATGTCAAATCACTATTTTGTAAATATATTGTCCCACGGGCTATTTCTCTTTCTATTGTCCTTCTGTGCCTGCCTAACCTCTTTGCTATTTCCGTTACTGTATACTTTTCTTTTAAGTACAACTCTATAGCGTACCTTTCTCTTTCATTTAGGTGTTTGTTTTTTCTTGTTTCTGTGTTATTATTCATATATAACTCATGGTACTCCTTTACTAATGTTTTTCTTGGGTCGTTAAACATTTTACAATGGATTACCATGAGTTTTCTATATATTACGGCATTTTATTTTACAACTTCCCTACCATTTTTTATCCCTCAATTGCCTCATGTGAAAAAGTAACTTCGGCCATTATACAACAGATAATTTAGAAAGACTTAATGCGACCAGTACTTTAGAAAGCTTTAATCGGAATTTCCTTTTTATATATTATATAAAAGTTATAGTGGAATTAAGTATTTCAAAAGCCTTAATTGTATAAACAGCTTCCAATCCGAAATGGTAAATACCGCCCCACCGATATAAAGCAGCAGGAATTAATCTTATAATTTTATCTGTATAGTGCAGAACTTATGACATAAGCAGAAAAGCATACATAGATCAGGCCCATCCGGACAGAAGATTGTACGTTGTAGTTCAATAAATTCAGAAGGGCAATAGAATATGTGCCTGATAGTCCATCATTCAGTTATTTCAATAATATTGAAGGGATAAATGATTGGCATACCGCTCATCCCTAATCTTTAAATGTAATATATAATATAAGGTTTGTTGCTTCTTATATCCGCCCGAGATTGTTACAAATAAAACCAGGCAAATGTAACCGCGGGTAAAATAAAGAGACCACAAGAAAACCTTATGGTCTCCAATTAAATAAAAACTGTATAATTCCGCCGTTACCTGACAACTCTTGCGCTTCCTCCGGCCATCAGCTTTTCAACTTCTTTTACGTCAGCCATTGAAGTGTCGCCGGGTGTTGTCATTGCAAGTGCGCCATGAGCTGCACCGTAATTTACTGCTTTTTCCGGATCTCCTGTTGTCATTAATCCGTATATAAGGCCTGAAGCAAAGCTGTCCCCGCCTCCTACACGGTCCAGGATTTCTAATTTATTGTAGTCCTTGGCTTTATATATGTTGCCGTCCGCCCAGCAAATAGCGCTCCAGTCATTAACGGTAGCAGTATGAACGGTTCTCAAAGTTGTGGCGACAACCTTAAAATTAGGATATGTCTTAACAACTTCATTGATCATGTTCTTATATCCTTCAATATTCAGTGACTTCAGGTTTTCATCGTTGCCTTCAACCTCAAATCCGAGGGCTGCTGTGAAATCTTCTTCATTTCCTATCATTACATCAATATACTTGGCAATTTCCCTGTTAACTTCACGGGCTCTCTTTTCGCCGCCAATGCCTTTCCACAGTGAAGGCCTGTAGTTTAAGTCATAGGATACAATCGTACCGTATTTTTTTGCTGTTTGAACAGCTTCAATCACCACTTCGGGAGTTGTTTCTGATAATGCTGCAAAAATTCCTCCTGTGTGGAACCAGCGGCTGCCGTACTTACCGAATATGGTATCCCAGTCTATGTCACCTTTCTTCAATTGCGAAGCAGCAGTGTTCGCACGGTCGGAAACGCCGAGGGCTCCTCTGACGCCATAGCCACGCTCGGTAAAGTTCAAACCGTTCCTTACATTTCTTCCTATACCATCGAATGGAACCCATTTTATAAAACGGGTATCCACACCGCCCTGCATAATAAAATCTTCAAGCAGGCGGCCTACTTCATTATCTGCAAAAGCTGTTACAACAGCAACATCCATGCCAAAGCATTTCTTTAATCCACGGGTAACGTTATACTCGCCGCCACCTTCCCATACCTTGAAAGAACGTGTGGTTCGAATTCGGCCTTCGCCCGGATCAAGCCTTAACATTATTTCGCCAAGGGATATGCAATCGTACATGCATTCACTTTTTGGTTTAATATTCAATAAAGCCATAATAACACTCCTTCCATATAATTTCTCACTAACCTATGAAACAGCTTTTCAGTTTCATAACACAGTTTATTTCCCTCTTGCTTCTTTAATTTTTTGAATGAAAAGCTTTGCAGTTTCTGTTATCTTTGCATAATCTCCGGTTTTTGCACCCGCAGTCAGGCTGCTTCCTGCGCCTAAAGCTACTGCTCCGGCTTTAATCCATTCTGCTGCATTATCAACTGAAACACCGCCGGTCGGCATTAATTCAGCCTGTGGAATGGGGCCTTTAATTGCTTTGATAATACCAGGTCCAAACAACTCACCAGGGAATATCTTTATAATATCAGCCCCTGCTTCGAGGCACTCAATAACCTCACGAATTGTCATTGCACCAGGCATGCAGGCAATACGATATCTGTTGCACAGCTTAACCGTTTCAACGTTCAGGCTGGGGCTTACAACATATTTTGCTCCGGATAAAATTGCAATTCTCGCAGTTTCGGGATCCAGAACTGTTCCTGCGCCAAGAATAATCTGTTCATCTGTAAAGCGGCTTGCAAGTTTTTCAATAACCTTATGGGCTCCGGGCACTGTAAAAGTGATTTCAATTGCCGGAACACCACCCTCAAGGCATGCTTCGGTAATTCTAAGGGCTTTGTCTTCATTTTCCGCCCTTACAACAGCAACCAAACCGGTTTCACAAATTCTTGAAATAATCTGTTCCTTCTTCATATAATCACCCCTATAAAATTAATAATTATGTTCAATTAATTGTTAAAACTGTCTTCATAAGTAAAAGCAAATACTATATTTTCATAAACCCCAATCGTTTCGAAATATTGGCAGCAGCTTCTATTACCAGTCCGCTGTAATATTCATCTTTCTCCGGCGAAATAATGTTTTTGCTCCCTGTTATGCTTATTGCAGCAATAACTTTACCTGTAAAATCCCTAATTGGTGCAGCAATACAGCGTATTCCGGTTTCATGTTCCTCGTTGTCAATGGCCCAGCCCTTTTTACCTACATTTTCAAGCTCATTCCTGAAATCGGCTTTACTTGTAATTGTATTATCAGTATGCCGGGTGTATTTTATTTTTTCCAGAATTCTTTCCTGGATATCACCATTCTGGGCTGACAGCAAAACCTTGCCCAGTGCAGAACAGTATACCGGTACCCGTTTTCCTATCTGTGAATACATTCTGAGATTTTGAATTACATCTATTTTTTCTATATATACAACTTCTGTTTCATCCAGAATTGCCAAATGTGTAACCTGACCTGTCATCTCTGATAAATGGCGCATAAAAGGTACTGCCTCTGTTTTAAGTTCAATTTGCTGTATATACAAGCTGCTTATTTCAATAAATTTCAGACCAATTCTGTACAAACCTGTATTCTGATCTTTTTCCAAATATCCACGCCTGACCAGTGCGTTAATAAGGCGATAAACGGTACTTTTATGTAAACCGGTTTTTTGCCCTATCTCTGTTACGCCCATTCCGTTTGGCGCTGCTGCAAGCAATTCAATTATATCAAACGTTCTGTCAAGTGTTTGTACACCATTTTCATTCATAGCTGATGCCTTCCGTTTCACATTATGAAACACCGTTTTGTAATACGGTACAATTTAATTATATAATCAGTATTTCCTATAGTCAATACAGTGCTTTTATTCTGTAAATCCGATATTGTGCAACTCAAGGAAAATTTAGGCAGGATGCAAGCTTTACACCTGGAACAGGAAGCCAGGACAGGAAGCAGACGGGCTAAAATGCATCATTTAAATAATGTAAAGTATTTTATTATGAAAAGTTGCATAAGCTTCAAATAAGTTGCAGCATCTTTCTCCCTGAAGGCGGCATTGCAGGATTCCGGAACCTGTGATTCCGGACAAGTAACCGAAAAAGAGCGAAAAATGTTTTTTTGTATATGCAAAACATTTTCCTCCGGTGTTTTAATATGCTATAATAAACTATATTTTTTATAATCTTATTGGAAGGTGGTTGATTAAATGGTATATGTTATGCTGGCAGATGGTTTTGAAGAAATTGAAGCATTAACAGTGGTGGATGTATTAAGACGTGCCGGTATTGATGTATCTACTGTCTCTATATCCGATTCTAAAACCGTTACCGGATCTCATAACATATCTGTAATCTCCGATACTCTTTTAGACAATGCCGATCTTGACAATGCAGAAATGATTGTTCTTCCGGGAGGTATGCCAGGTACTAACAATCTTTATAACAACCACGTACTGGAAAAAAGTATTTCTCACAGAGTAAAAAGCAATAAATGGATAGCCGCAATATGTGCAGCCCCAATTATACTTGGTAAGAGAGGACATCTGAAAGATTTGGAAGCTGTATGCTACCCCGGATTTGAAACGGAACTGATTGGAGCTACCGTCAAAAATGACAAAGTAGTAATATCAAATAATATTATTACTTCCAAAGGGCCGGGAACCGCGCTGGATTTTGCACTGGCCATCGTATCAGTACTTAAGGATGAGAGTACTGCGAAAAAATTAAGAGCGGGCATGCAGGCAGAATAAACTGCATAGAAATGGTTACAATGACATGTATCATCCAGGTATTCTGAAAGACCACAAACTTAATGTATATTAAAGGATTGGACATTCATGAAGTATGAAGAAATAATTAAAGCGATTGAAGAAAACCCTATAATTGCTGCAGTCAGGAATGAAAGCCTTTTGCAAAAAGCAATAGAATCTCCTGTTTCTACAATCTTTTTATTGCATGCGAATATTTTTAACATCAAACCCATGGTTAACGCAATAAAGGAATCGGGAAAATATGCAATGATCCATATAGATTTTCTCGAAGGTATTGGGAGAGATAACAGCGCTATAGATTATATATGTGATGTGATTGAACCTCACGGAATTATAAGCACAAAGAACAGCAATGTTAAATATGCGGCCGACAGAGGCATGTTTACAATCCAGAGGTTTTTTCTGATAGACAGCATGTCATATGATACTACCATTAAAACGGCAAATGCGACAAAGCCCCATATGGTTGAAGTATTGCCCGGAATTATGCCGAAAATTATAAAACGTATCAGCAGCCAATTGCCAATGCCTGTTATTGCAGGAGGTCTGGTTGAAACAAAAGAAGATGTAATTGAAGTGTTAAATTCTGGAGCAATTGCAGCGTCTACGGGCATGCAGGAGCTTTGGGAACTGTAAAACCGGTAAAATAACAGCGTTATATTATCACATGAAAAAGAAGTTTATGTGCTTCTGTTTTTTTGTGCTTTTGTCAAACGCACCGCTTAACTGCGGTGAAAATATACACCCTCCTTACAGGACAGACCATAAGGAGTGGATTAAATTTAATTTTTTTATGATCATATAGGAGGATGAACAAGTGGCAAGGGAAACAAATCTTAAAGAAAAAAAATTATTCGTTTTGGACATGGATGGAACATTTTACCTGGGCAACAAATTAATTGACGGCTCATTGGATTTTATCAGAAGGGTCGAAGAGACAGGAAAGCAATTTCTTTTCTTTACTAACAATTCTTCCAAAACAGGCGAATTCTACATTAAGAAACTTGCATCCATGGGGCTTAACATCAGTAAGGACCAGATTATTACTTCGGGCGACGTTACAATAAATTACCTCAAAAAATATTATAACGGCAAAAAGATTTACCTGATGGCTACAGATATTGTGGAAAAGCAATTTTACGAAAGCGGAATAAACCTGTGCAGTGAAAATGCCGATGCTGTTGTAATTGCCTTTGATACAAGCCTTACTTATGAAAAGCTGACAATAGCCTGTACACTGATCAGAAACGGCAGCGATTTTATAGCAACCCACCCTGATTTCAACTGCCCTACAGAGGATGGCTTTATTCCCGACTGTGGTGCTATGTGCGCATTTATTACCGCGTCAACAGGTAAAAAGCCCAAGATTCTCGGTAAACCATATAAAGAAACGGTTGAATGTATTCTTGATCATACCGGACTTGCACTTGATGATATTGTATTCGTTGGTGACAGGCTTTATACCGATATCGCAACAGCATACAATCATGGTGCAACCGGATTATTGGTTCTGTCAGGCGAGACAAAACTTGAAGATTTGGAAAAATCCGACGTTAAGCCAGATTTAATATTTGACAGCTTAAAAGAAGTAGCCAAAGAACTTTGATTTGACACTAAAATAAGGCGGTGGGCAATATCCACCGCCTTTAATATCAATATCTTACTTTTGTGTATGCAAGTACAGTAATGTATTAAAAAGACCCATACCTCTGATAAACAAAAACTGATGAACTCCCATTCCGTTGCCAGATGTATACTTTGGCTAACCGGCAACCTTCAAATCATCAGATACCATAATCATATTGAATACATTATCAAATTCAGCCTGGTTTTCCAAAAAGACATCAACTATTTCAGGATCAAACTGGGTGCCCCTTCTCTCTTTTATAATCCCAACAGCTTCTTCGTGTGAATAGGCTGCTTTATATACCCTTTTTGATCTTAATGCATCATATACATCGGCTAAAGCCATTATCCTTGCAGAAAGAGGTATGTCCGTTCCCTTTAATCCTTCCGGATACCCTGTCCCATTCCACCATTCATGGTGATAGTTTGTTATGCTTATTCCAATCTCAAGCAGTCTGTTGTCAGGGTACTTGTGTCTTACTTCTTTTAATGTATTGGCTCCAATGATTGTATGAGCTTTCATTATCTCATATTCTTTTTCATTAAGCTCTCCGGGTTTTAGAAGTATTTCATCGGGTATACCCACTTTGCCTATGTCATGAAGCGGAGCTGCCTTATATATATTCTCAATGTAAGTATCATTTATGTATCCCTTATACTTTGGATTTTCTCTTAATTTTTCGGCAATCATTCTGCAGAATATTGCAACCCTTTCAATATGTGCACCGGTATTATCATCACGGGATTCTGCCAGTTTAACAAGCGAATAGATCATGGAGTACTGGGCATCTGACAGTTCTTTCTCTTTAAGTTTGTTAATTTCAAATTCTTTTCTGTAGTCTTCTGCAAAAAAGCTAATTACAATGGATACGGTTACGTACATCACCAGTCTTAAAAACCAGTTAAAAAACCCTGTTTTATGCCTGCTTCTACATTCAAAGGCATAATCGGTCCTACCAGGATTCCACTGTAAACTGCATGAACAACTGCCCATACCATACAATTTGTCGAACTGGCTATGGAAATTGGTATATACATGAGATTTGCATAAACTTTTTGGGTTCCGCCTGTAAAATATACAATTACAAAAATTATGGTTGAAAGCAGATAGGACAAAAACAGGAACTCTCTTTTCCTAACTTTCAAACGACTTGCAAACATATGGATTCTCCCCCCAAAAATCCAAGTTTCAGCATTCTTTTTACTTATTATTCTATAAAATAATATCAAACTAAATGTCTCTAACCATAATCCGGGCCATTTATCTATTTTCCCCAAAAAATCAGAACTGCGCATGACTTTATGAATCCGGTCACAATTTGATTATAACCCAAATTCAGGGTATATGGAATATCTGTTTGGATATACTATGAATATTCTAAAAACTTAATCACATTAAAAATTATAAAATGGAGGTAATTTCATGCAAAAAATAGCTGTTCAGCGTGGTTTAACACCCGTTCAGGAATATCTTACCGATCGCGGTTACGAAGTGGAAGTAGTGGATTTTGACGCATTCTCAAAAGCTCAAAGCGAAGAATACGATGCAATAGTTCTAACAGGAATGAGCAAAAATTTCCTCGGTATGGAAGATACAGCCACCAATGCACCGGTAATAGATGCAACCGGTATGACACCGGAAGAGGTGTGCGAAGAAATAGAACGAACCTTTATGTAACAATCAGGCAGAGTGAACCAATTCAATAACAGCTCCACAGGAATATTAAAAATTCAGCGAGTTTTAACAGAGGAAAACTCGCTGAATTAATTATATTCTTAAATTCTATTTTTATAACTCTACCTGGCTTTTGTAGCAATTTCTTCGGTAATCTTTTTAGCAAAATCATCAAAGTTCATCGGGCCAAGGTCTCCCTCTTTCCTTGAGCGAACAGCAACCTGCTGGTTCTGCATTTCCTTGTCTCCTATAACAAGCATGTAAGGAATTTTTTCAAGCTGAGCCTCGCGAATCTTGTAGCCAATCTTTTCATTCCTGTTGTCCACTTCAACCCTTACACCAAGGTTTCTTAACCTGTTGGCAATATCCTCGGCATATTCATTCTGCTTGTCTATGATAGGCAGTATTTTTACCTGAACCGGAGACAGCCACGTCGGGAAAGCACCGGCATACTTTTCTATAAGCATTGCAAGCGTTCGTTCATAGCATCCAATCGAGGTACGGTGGATTATATACGGGCGTTTCTTTTCGTTATTCTTATCAATATATGTCATGTCAAAGCGCTCTGCCAGTGAGAAATCTATCTGTACCGTGATAATCGTGTCTTCCTTGCCATGAACGTTTTTAAACTGTATATCCAGCTTAGGTCCATAAAATGCTGCTTCTCCAACTGCTTCCACATAAGGCAGGCCGATCTGATCGAGGATCTTTTTCATTTTTGCCTCTGCGTCTTCCCACGCTTCAGGATTATCAATGTATTTTTCCTTGTTGTTCGGATCCCATTTTGAAAAACGATAGGATACATCCTCTTTTAATCCAAGGATATCAAGGATATAGTTAATTAAATCCACAGCACCCAAAAATTCTTCTTCAAGCTGTTCGGGTGTTGCAATTATATGACCTTCGGAAATTGTAAACTGGCGCACACGTATAAGCCCATGCATTTCGCCGGATGACTCGTTCCTGAATAAGGTGGATGTCTCGGCCAATCTCACGGGCAGATCCCTGTAGCTGTGCAATTTGGCATTATATATCATAAACTGGAACGGGCAGGTCATAGGCCTTAAAGCCAGTACCTCCTTGTCCTTTTCCTCGTCGCCGAGCACGAACATTCCATCCTTGTAATGCTGCCAGTGCCCGGAAATCTTATACAGATCGCTTTTTGCCATGTATGGCGTTTTGGTTCTTAAATAACCCCTGCGTTCTTCTTCATCTTCAACAAAACGCTGCATAATCTGCATTATTTTAGCTCCCTTTGGCATTAACAGCGGAAGGCCCTGGCCGATTGGTTCGGCAGTCATAAATATTTCAAGCTCGCGGCCAAGCTTGTTGTGATCTCGCTTTTTAGCCTCTTCAAGCTTTGCAAGATGCTCGTCAAGCATGCTCTTTTTCGGGAAACTTACGCCATAAATTCTTTGCAGCATCTTATTTTTTTCATCGCCCCGCCAATAGGCCCCGGCAACATTAATAAGTTTAACTGCCTTTACTTTTCCGGTGCTTAAAAGGTGCGGTCCTGCACATAAATCGGTGAATTCCCCCTGGCGGTAAAAAGATATTTCGGCATCATCAGGTAATTCTGAAATTAATTCTGCCTTATAAATTTCACCATTTCCGTTTACAAGTTTTAAGGCTTCTTCCCTGCTTAAGGTAAAGCGTTCGATAGGAAAATCCTCTTTAATGATTTTTTGCATTTCTGCTTCGATTTCTTCCAATTGCTCGGGAGAAAACGGCTTTTCTATATCAAAATCATAATAGAAGCCTGTATCAATTGCAGGGCCTATGGTCAGCTTCACATTCGGGTAAAGCCTTTTTACGGCCTGAGCCATTATATGTGAAGTGGTATGCCAATAAGCCATTCTTCCCTGCGGATCATCAAATGTCAGGATATTAAGGCTGCAATCATCATTTAACTGAAATCTTAAATCAACCGTTTTTCCATTTACCTCTCCGGCCGTTGCCGCCCTGGCAAGACCTGCACTAATGCTCTCAGCGGCTTCAATTACAGTTATACCCTTTGGCATTTCTTTGTAACTTCCATCTTTCAAAGTAACTTTAATCATAGCTACAACTCCTTACGGTATGTGCATTAAGTGATAATTTATTAATACATTCTTATTGAATAATTATAGACCTTTTTTCAGAAATGTAAAAGCTTATTTCAATAAATCTGTATTATAAGGCTTTCTGCCTTCGGTGCCGACTATTATCCTGTCCTTTATTTTTAAAAATGTTGCCTCACCGATTCCCTTTACATTTTTAATGTCTTCAATTTTTTTAAATGGACCGTTCTGTTCACGGTATTCTATAATCGCTTTTGCCTTTACTTTCCCAATCCCGTGGAGTTTCGTCAATGTATCGATATCAGCTGTATTTATATTAATATAAAAAGGTTCTTTTGAATTCTCTTTAGCACTGCCGGTTATATTGTCATTTGTTTCATGTTGTTCCTCATCCATACTTGTTTGCTCTTCGGTTTGCTTTTTTCCTGCATCAAAAACCTCAACCCGGTTTGCTTTCAAATACCAACCCCATAGAATTAGAATCATTATAAGCATTATTATTCCAATAAACATGAAATCCTTTCGGATTGTAATTTCAATTCCAAGGAATTTAAATTTCATTCTTTTCACCTGTGTTAAAGAACTTTTTAATTCCTTATCCGAAAGCTGCTAATGAATTTCCTTATTTTACCGTTATATTCATTATATAGTTTAATACTGGTTATTTCAACATTTTTTCAATCTTTTGATACCTCATCTATAAGGTTTACAATGATATCTGCCGGATTTTGCAGATCTTTATCCTGCATTGCCTTTATATATCCACTCCTGTTTTTATATAGCTCATTCACTTTTTCTATAAGAGATTCCCTGGTAAGTTCCTCTTCATACAATACATCACTGTAGCCTTTTCTCTTAAATGAAGCGGCATTCAAAATCTGATCGCCCCTGCTGGCATTCTTAGACAGGGGTATCAGAAGCGCAGGTTTTTTTACTGACAGTATTTCAAACAATACGGTCGCGCCTGCCCTTGATATTAGTATATCGGCACATGCAAAAATATCTGGCAGTTCTTCGTTTACGTACTCAAACTGCTTATACCCCTTTATATTTTGAAGCTCTGCTTTTACATTGCCCTTACCGCATATATGAACAATCTGGTAAGTCTGAAGCAATTCATTTAATGCCGAACGAACGGCTTTGTTAATGTTTTCAGAGCCCTGGCTTCCCCCTATGACCATAAGAACCGGCTTAACACTTGTAAAACCACAAAGCTTATATCCCTTTATACGGTCTCCCGAAGTTATCTCCTCCCTCACAGGAAGCCCCGTAAAACATGCTTTATTCTGTACCAGGTGCTCTTTTGTTTCGGGGAATGTATAACAAACCTTTTTCGCGAAAGGCATTGACAGTTTGTTTGTAAGGCCTGGAGTCATATCCGATTCATGGATGATTACCGGGATTCGTAACATCCATGCGGCCCAGACTACGGGGCACGAAACAAAGCCACCTTTGCTGAAAACAACATCGGGCTTTATTTTCCTGAGAATGGACAAGGCCTGGCCAAATCCTCCGATAATTCTGAATATATCGGTAAAATTCTTAACATCAAGGTATCTCCTGAGTTTCCCTGCAGAAATACCATAATACGGAATACCTTCTTTTTCAATCAGTTGCTTTTCAATTCCGTTTTTCGAGCCGATGTAATATATGTTATATCCTTTTCCTTTAAGCTTAGGTACAAGTGCTATATTCGGAGTAACATGCCCCGATGTTCCTCCTCCTGTTAATACAATTGATTTCATTCCAATCGCTCCTGTTCAAATCAACAATTTTTCATAGGCCAGTCTTTTGCTGCCGTCCTGCAAATATATAACGCCGCAATACGTAAACCGGTTTTTTTGAAGCAGCCTTTGCATTGACCTGTTATCTTCGTGAGTGTCCACCTTAATACTATGTATGCCTTCCTTAAGGCACATATGTTCAATGTTTTTCAATATGACCGATGCCAGCCCTTTCCCCTTATAATCCATCCTGACCGCAATTCTGTGAACCACTGCGTAATCACCGTTGGATAACCATTCGCCTTCTATATAATCATAGGTCTTTTCCCCGTCAAAAGAGACAGATACGGTACCAACAATAATATCACCATCGACAAGGACATACCCTTTTTTACTTTCTATGTCGTTATTTATTACTTCTTCGTTTGGGTAATTGTTCTGCCATTGATCTATTCCCTTATTTTTAAAGTAATCCTGAGCCTGTCTGATAATTTCTAAAATTTCATTCAAGTCGGCAGATACAGCTCTGCGAAATTCCATTTTTTCATCCCGTTCCTTAACAGTTAAAATCTTCTGTGATAAAAATAAATCCCGTTATTACAGGCCACCTTCGTAATTATATCACAATCAGCAGTATTTTCTAACGAATTTGTGGCAGCTGATGCCCTGTTATTTAGACTGCTTATTCTTCCGCTTGCTAAACAGTGCAAATAGCTTCCTTAAATTATTGACAGGAAACCTGAAAAGAACATAAAATATTTACTTGAATCGAGTTGGCAATTTTATCACAAAGTATTAACGAGTATATTTTGAAACCGGAGTAGAGTTATGGAATTACCGCAGTCGCTTCGTTCGGCAATTGAAAACCTGCTGGAAAGTGTCTCTCACAGTGAACTTTTAACCGATGCGCAAAACATCAGTATGCGCTACAGGTCTCAGCGGGGAAAAGGAGAACGGCTAATAACCGATAAAACAGAGGCATTGGCTTACGCCGCATCGCGAATGCCCGCAACATTCGGCGCAATTTATACAGCACTTGAGAATAGTATGTTAATGGCCCGATGCAGACCAAAAACCCTGGTTGACGCAGGTGCAGGCACAGGTGCAGCTTCATGGGCGGCGGATTCAATATTGGATTTGGACAATATAACATGCATTGAAAAAGAAACAGTAATGCATGACATTGGCAGTGAATTAATGAAGTATGGCCCTGAGCCCCTTCGCAAAGCAGAATGGATAAAAGGAGATTTGGTCACAGCAGATATCCTGAAAGCAGATCTGGTTATTGCTGCATATGTGCTTAATGAAATATCCGTAAATAAGAGAAAGGAAGTTATTGAAAAACTGTGGTCATCTTCTGAAATGATGTTTCTTATTGTGGAACCCGGAACGCCTGCAGGTTACTCGAACTTAATGGATGCCCGCCATTTGCTTATTGAGCTTGGCGCTAACATCGTATCTCCCTGTACCCATCAGAATGCCTGTCCGAAAGAAGGGAATGACTGGTGCCATTTCACCTGCCGTATCAGCAGAAGCAGGCTGCATCGCCGGCTTAAAGGAGGAGAAGCTCCTTTTGAAGATGAAAAATTCTCATATATATGCGTGGTACGCGAAAAATGCAATATACAAGGTATGCGGGTACTGAGGCATCCTCTTGTCCACAGTGGTTACGTACAGCTTGAAGTCTGTACTGCTGAAGGTATTAAGAATATCAAGCTATCCAAGAAAGATGGCGAACAGTACAAAAAAGCAAAAAAGGCCATTGCCGGTACATTGCTATCCACAGAGGAAACGGTTTAACCGGTAAGCCAATTAAATAAACAGGCTATAGCGATAAAATGAGCTCATTTTTCAGATACTCAATTTCTTCCAGTCTCTGTTGAAATTCCCTTCTCCTGCTTTCGATATTGGTAATAACCCTTGCCAGTTTTCCGTAAACATTTCTTACCTGGTCCATATTATCCCTTATCCTGTTTCTGACGCTTAAATCGGTAAAAATATTGTCAAACCAAAAATCAATGGCCCTGGTTGCGGAATCAATTTCTGCCAATCCGGGCGCTTCATATACATTTATGTCCGAAAGTTCTTTCCTTAAATCCCTAAGCTGTGAAGACAGTCTGTTAAAATCGGCCTCAGCCTGATCGATATGATCATACTTTGCCATATGGCTTATAATTCCGCCTTTAAACCACACATCATAGGTTGCCCAGTTTTCTGCGCTTTCAAGATGCTCCATTACGGTCCGGGCAGTAATCCTGGCCCTGTTCGCAGCCTGAATGGCTTCATTTATTTCAACAATCTGCCTTTGGATAAACTCCCTTTCTTGTTCCAGCTTCATATACTGTTTGGATTTCTCCGTGTCCATTTGGCTTAACAACATTTGCTCGCGCTTTTTTACCTCTGTTTCATAAATTAATTCCTGCTTTTTCAGATCAATAATCCTGTTTTCGAGTTCTCCAAGCTCTTTTTCCAGTTCCCCCACCTTCTGGTAGGCCCGGTCATATTCCAGTTTTGCCGCTATTATTTCCTGTTCTTCTTTTTCGAGCCTTCCCTCGTATTTTCCAACTATTTTCAACAAAAAGGCAGAGAAAGAACTGTTTTTAAGTTGTTCAACATCCAGACACTCTTTTTCATACTTTTCCAGTAACATTCCAACTTCGCGCTTGGCTTCCCGAATACGTTCGCGCAGATTTTCAGCTCTTTCACGCAACACGGGCAGAACTGCAATATTATTCCTTATCTCTTTTAAGCTGCTGCTATCCATTTTACTCTCCTTCAAATCCATCTCATCGAACACAAAGGTTAAAAAACCCCACTCAATTATTCTGTGTTTTTATCATGATCATCATATGCATTATATATAACGTTTTTGCACTCATTAAAGTCTGCAAATCTTTCAAGACATTTGCCGATTTCTTTTTCAGCTTCCTCTGCCGGAGCAAAATCGTCCTCATACCAGATGTTTTTAACTTCCAGTACTCCTTCCTTACTGTTTCTCACAGGCTCAACCCTTCCGATAAAGCGGTCTCCGTACAGCAGAGGAAGAACATAGTAACCATATTTTCTCTGTGATTTCGTGGTATATATCTCCCATTTATAGTCAAAATCAAACAAAGTTTTAATAAGCCGCCTGTCCCAAAGAATATTGTCAAGAGGGGCAATCAGTTCACACCGGGCTTTAAGTTCAGGCTCTTCCAGTATCGATTCAAGCAGTTCTTGATCTGATTTCAGGCAATACAGAGCGTCTTTTACGCCTGCAACAGAGATTTCAAGGATTTTATCCTCGGCCAGCAACTGCTTGAAAATCTCATTCCGGGCAGAAGCATTCAATCCATTGATGTTTAACCATGCATCGGAAGGTTTGTTCCAAAGAAGCCCCACAGCACCAATCCGACGCAATACCCGCCATTTCTGGTGCTCCAATTCATCAGTTTGTGGTTTTAGGTTCAACAATTCTGCATCAATATATTTTTCAGCAAGATCGTAATATTTGACTGTTCCTTTTTTATGATGTATCACCAAATCACCGCAGAAATACATAGTTTCCAGAGCCGCACGGGAAAGCTTCGTATTGCTCCAGTACCAGTGTACCTTTTCATCGAATCCGATATCTGCTGAAGAAACAGGGCCTTTTTCACGAATGATATTTTTTATTTCCTCACTTACAGCTTTGACCTCGTCATGGCTTCTGCCCCCGGTCCTGTATGCTTCACGGTAACGCCAGAAGTAAGGCCAGTCTTCTGTCCTCATTATTGACAGGTTTTTATCGAAATAGTCAATAAGTTTTCTGTCCTCGTACAAAAGCGAATAGAGCATCTGTTTATTGAACCCTTTTACCCTGGATTGAAGAACAAGCTCGGAATTCTTGCCGCATACGTCTATCGGGTCATATTGAATGCAGCCTGCCTGCAGGACAAAATCAAGTATACCCTGTTTGCCGGCAAACTTATATTCGCCTATAAGCCCATGTTTCGAAAGCATGAAAATCCGTGCCTGCTTTTTGGTCAGATTAATTTTTTCCATCCACTCACCTCTTGACAATTATTAACCCGGACAGATGACTTTTAAACTTATGCCTATACCTCTTTCTTTTTGAAAATAGCAAGTGATGCACTGACTGAAATTATCCCTGCCAGTATAAGAACCAATATGCCAATCACGGGAAATACACTCATAAAATCTTCATCCGGCAGTTGCAGGCCCATCTTTGACACGATTACAAGAACCCCGGTAGGGATAAAGAAAATAAGCATTGCAATGTATCGCCCTTTTTCCACACCGAATTTAAACAAAAACGGAAGTATTAGAAACATGAATAATAATCCTACTCCTGTCATTGCTACTGATATAATCAGTGTTTCAACGGGCTCTGAACCTGAAGCCATACCAAAAATAAAGTTGGCTGCAAAAGCAATGGCCAGTAAAATACCACCCAATAGATACTTGCTTAATACCAAATCTGTTCTGGAAATTGGCATTGCGAGAGCATATCTGTCCCACTTTGATTTTTCGTCATATGCAATAGCCGTTACTAATTGCATCACCATTAATATTGTTACCACACCGCCGAAAAAACTGGAATCTTCATTTGTCAAAGAAATAACAAGATAGAAAACGACCAGTATCAGTACAATTTTATATTGCTTGCTCAAATTATACAGGTCCTTTAATATAAGCCCTTTCATATTCATTCCTCCATTCCCGTAAAGATTAATGCCTGACTTCCAGCTGTTTTTCTTTGGAACGGTTGGTATAGAACAGCATAATCTCTTCAATACTTGTCCGGTCTATAACAAAATTACCCCTTACCAGTTTTTTCTTAACCAAAGCTTCCACTCCGAACTGGCTCTTCCGGTAACCTATTACCGCTTCAGGATTTATCCTGCTGAAATCTTTCTCGGAACACTTTAATATACCGTACAAGTTCAGCAGTTCATCCTTGCTTTCGCTGAAAACAATGCTGCCTTTGTGAATGAAAGTGATATAATCGCACACCTTCTCCAGATCGCTGATAATATGAGACGATATAAAAATAGAATGGCTTTCGTCCTGGATAAATTCCAGAAAAACATCCAGGATTTCATCCCGGATAACAGGATCCAGACCGTTTGTTGCCTCATCCAGGATTAACAGTTTACTGTCATGGGATAATGCCGCTGCAATTGACAGTTTCATTTTCATTCCTTTTGAATAGTCCTTTATCTGCTTATCAGCAGGGATTGAAAACTGCCTGAGATAAGAATTGAACCTGTTAACATCCCATGTACCGTATATCCCTCTGAGAATTTTGTTCACACTGGAAGCTGTGTGGTTTTCAGGGAAAAAACAGTCTTCCATTACTACACCAATATTTTCCTTTACACTCTTTAAATCTTTCTGATTGTCTTTTCCAAGGACAAAAATACGCCCCTCATCCCTTTTAATCAGATCCAGTATAAGTTTTATCGTCGTTGTTTTACCTGCACCGTTTTCACCTATAAATCCCATGATACATCCGGCAGGCAGACTGAGGTTTACCTGCTTCAGCGAAAAATCTTTATAATGCTTTGATACATTTACAAGTTTTAATGCTTCTGTCATACTTACTCTCCTTCATAAAAAAGTTTCAACATTTCAATTAATTCATCCAGCGTAAGACCACAAGCTATTGATTTTTCCACAATCTTTTTCATATGTTCTTCAATTTCTCTCAATTGATGTTCCCTTATCAAATCTACGTTCTTTGCTGCAACAAAGCTTCCTTTACCGGTGACGGAAGTAATGAACCCCTCCCGCTCAAGCTCTTCGTAGGCTCTTTTTGTTGTAATAACACTTATTCTCAATTCTTTAGCCAAAAGCCTCATGGAAGGCAGTGCATCCCCTTCTTTTAGCTCTCCTGATATAATCAGGTTCTTTATTTGTGTCGCAATCTGCTCATAAATGGGCTGCCCGCTGGAGTTGCTGATGATAATATCCATTTAGCACCACCTGTAATATTGTATATATATAATATATACAATATTACACCCAGTGTCAATATATATTTCATAAAACTCTCGCCTTTCCCGGTTATGATTTACTTTAACCAAAGCTGATTGCAATAAAAAAAGTTAAAGCCACCGGACGGCAGCTTTAACTTGATTCACTGCTTTTATCCTTAATTTTCTTTAACACTTTTCATACACAAAATTCACTACATTTTTCATGTAATTTTATAGTATATGTACGGTTAATATTTCTGAACCTCCCAAGAAGATATTTACAATCATGAATTTATCAGGAATAGTTTTTAAACATAAATAGAATTTGTGTCTTCTATAGAATTTATAATATTATGTATTTTTTCTTATATAATGTTAAAATTTATATATTTTGTCTGCATTTATAAATTATCATGCTTTTATTTGTATGTCAATACTATTGTTAGTATATATTTACAATTATGTCGCCACCAGGATATAATTGAACAATATTTGAACTGTAATTTCGTTTTTTCATAAACTCCATAAAAAGAATGTTATTGCAGCATCTTTTAACTTAAAACACCACAAAAATCCTATCAACAACTTTTACGATATTTTCACAAAAGCATAAATGACAGGACGGATAGCAATATTTTTGATTCTTAATCAGGAGAAACGCAGAATTCCTGCTTTAATTGAACAGTTATCATAACCATACTCCGGCCATGATGCTTATTGTCATGCGGCTGACGCTTGTGATGATTAAATGGGGTTGAAGCAATAAGAGCCGGCCCTGATGGACCGGCTTTTACTGCGCCTGTCGGCAGATCAGTATGAAATCTCTATCTGTGTACGTTTCCTATGGAAAAAATAATCAGGGCAATAAAAGCAGCGAAGTCGAGCCATAGAAATATTTCGCCCGTGAGGCCGTACAGCGTTGTTTTGCCGCGCACCGGCACGTCGCTTATCATAACACGGTCTTCCGTCCTGAAATAATTCTGATATGTCAGCGTATTGCCGAGGTAATCGGCCGAAATGCTTGAGCCCTTATTGGACTGCCTGACAGTGGAATAACCGTTTTCGATGCCGCGCAGAAAAGCCACGCGAGTATGGAAGTCATCGATTTTCTTCGTATCAAATGCGGGGATTAGCATTATGTCGGAGTTTTTAGCCTGTGAAACCAGCATCGGGTAGTCGTTATCAAAACAAATCGCCGTCGAAATCCTCCCGTAAGGTGTGTCAATGACAGGAATAACGCCGTCGGAATCGGATGGGTACCATGATATAGTTTTTTCGTACCTGAATTCAACCTCCCCGTCAGGATTGATCATTATGGCCAGGTTCATGTTCTTTGTCTCTCCATAAAGGAGATTAACAACAGCCGGCATAAAGTACACTCCGTTATCTTTCGCAAACGACCTGGCTCTTGCAACAAACGCGTCGAAATCGTCCTCATAAATCGGGCAGTTCCCCTCGCTCCAGAAGATGATCTTTGCCCCGTAATCGGCAGCCTTCTGGCTCGACGCAAAAAGGTTATCCTGAATTTTCGCCATTATGGGCTTATTTGCTTCCGCGTCCGCTTCAGGTGTGCCGGCGTCCGTGATGGCCCAATAGTCCCGGTCATGGGCTTCGGTTATCGATGCGATGCGTACAGTCGGGCTCTTCGGCTTGTCAAACGCGAGCCGTGCCCACCCGAAAACCATGACGGCAGCAAGTACGATGCCAAATACGGAAATCGGTTTCTTCACTGTTTCAAGCTGTGTGATATTCTCAAACGCGAGCACGGCCACAGGTGCAAACCACAGCACTATGAATTCGACAAACCAACTGCCGAAGAGGGATGCCGACTGAACGAGCGGCAGGAAAGTGCACTGGCTGTACGCAATAGAAAACGTCATGCCGAGGTTCGCAAATATGAGCAGATAGTCAAAAACAACGTATGTAACGGGGAATACGAACATTGCAGGGAACACTCCCATCCGGCGGGAAAAGATCCTATCGAGGTAAATCGACAGGATAAGCGGGAGACAGACTACAACAGCAAATGTTACGGTCAGAGGAAGCCCCATGTCCCATCCGCCGTTGATGCTGAAAAACCGCGCGATAACCATGATGGGAATGAAAAAAAGCGTTTTGTACCATTTATCTGCATGTCTGAAGGAATAAATAAGCAGTGGGAATGCAATCCACACCGCCGCCGGGATATTGTATTCCCAGCCGATGAAAAAAATGAACGCCGAACCGGCGATTCCGGCAAGATTAATTAAAAAGCCGTAGTTTCTTTTCACTGTTTCCACTCCTTTTTATAAAAGTTTATTTACGAGTTCCCGGATATACTCGCTTCTCGTCGCATCATCGGTCAGGTCGATTTCAGGAAAGCCTCTAAAAAACTGCTGGTAAATACCCGGGAATAAGAAGGTCGCACATGACAGCTGCATGAGAATCCTTTTTATTTCAGCCCTGCTTTTCTCCGGCCGGGCTTCAACGATCTCGTCCTGCAGCTTGCCGAGAAACCCGTGGAGTTTCCTGACAACCGGGGCATCGCCATCCGTTGATGTCAAAAGACCCGATATTAAAGCGCGCGTCAGGTTCGGAAATTTTATCGAACCAACGGTCATGCCTTCCATGACAGAAACCAGCCGCTCGTTGATCGGAAGGCCAACGCTGTCCTTAAAGTTTTCCATATCGAACGCATTATCAAGCGCAATTTCCAGCGCCCGCCTTATAAGCGTGTCTTTACTCCTGAAATAATAACTGATCGCCGCGCTGTTTACCCCGGCCTCCTGGCCGATTCTACGAATCGTAGTCTTGTCGATCCCGTATTTTTCGATACAGCTTATCGCTGCCATGATGATTTTTTCTTCTGTCGTCAAGTCTGGCACCTCCCTGATAAGTACAGCTAAATCTCCATTTCTCCTACTTGTTCTCCGAATCTCATTATTACTGATAGCAAGCCTGCCGGCATTGATTTCTTCGTTGCATAATAATGGATTCAGTTCCTTTTATTTATATTAATATAATCAGGCAAATTAATCAAGTGATTTATCCAAATGATTTAATCAAGTGATTAAACCATGCAGAATAACTAATTTGTACCAGACCCGTGCATCCAGGACAAAAACGAACGCCATCAATATGAAAAAATCCTTAGTTTTCCTGTCAAAATGTTTATATACCAAAAAACAAACAGAAACGGAAAAGAATCAAGTATATTGTGTCAGTATGAGACGTAAGGTTAAACGAAAAGAAACGGCATTTACATTTATATCCATCCCGTGTCATATATGCTTCTTTCAGAAAGTTTGTATATTGACCTTAATCGATGCTGGTAAGCAATATTGTATAAAAGCATAATAAAAGCTCCGCCTGTAAAGCAATTTTATAAACATCACTTCTGCAAATGCCTATTTATATAGTTTATTAAGCAGTAAATGCTTTGGTTGGCATAATATTTCATATCAAATTAAATATATGCAATATGTATCTGAACGCAATATATAGTACAAAAACGCATAATTAAAGCCCGGATTTCTCCGGGCTTTTTAATATTGAGCAAGTCTGTAAGCCGGGTTCTGTATTCGATGATCATCTATCTAGGCCATGTATTTCTACATGGCTCAAGC
>ENA-OWPA01001097-OWPA01001097.1-bioreactor-metagenome-genome-assembly--contig:-NODE-1097-length-21423-cov-27.982292_pt1 | contig 21423 bp, 14 predicted proteins | sample MGYA00238139_ERZ651803 | MGnify/ENA primary metagenome ERZ651803 (study PRJEB26909, sample SAMN07631231) | bioreactor metagenome | isolation source: Switchgrass digestor | place: USA: Dartmouth... | reverse complement strand
AAAGCATCTAAGCGTGAAACCCACCCTAAGATGAGATATCCCACCGAAAGGGTAAGACCCCATGTAGACTACATGGTTGATAGGCCAGGGGTGTAAGTACAGTAATGTATTTAGCTGACTGGTACTAATAGGTCGAGGGCTTGACCAAGTTAGAGGTTAGAGGTTGGAAGTTGGAAGATGGAAAACCGACGCCTAAGAGAAGAAGAAGGGTTCTGAAGTGAAGACTTAATGAGTGAGAGAGCTTCTGATCTTGCGGACTGACGTTATATATTTTTGAAGGTATATACCAAAAAAGATTACAAATTTCTGGTGGCAATAACGAGAAGGACACACCCGTTCCCATCCCGAACACGGTAGTTAAGCTTCTCAGTGCCGATGATACTTGGATGGAGACGTCCTGGGAAAGTAGGTCGCTGCCAGATTTATATCAAAGCCTTATGGTACCAAACCATAAGGCTTTGTTTATTTGACGGAAATAACCGAATAATTTTTTTAAAATCATATAAGAATAAAACAAATATGTTGGATTGATAAATTTAAATGTTTTTGATATTTATACATTAGAAATTTACTTTCATTTATAAAGTGACATAAGCACAGGAGTGAATTTAAATGTGGATAAAATAATGAAAGTTTTATCTTTATCCACAAGAAAAACAACAAAAATTTATTATAATAAATATACAGTGTTTTTATTTAATAAATTCTTGTTAACTATCTTTTTTATAGTATAATTATAATTAAATGGATTAAATAAAAATATATGTTAATTTGATTAAGATACATTCTTAATTTAATAAATTTCACTCCTGTTGTTATATTTGAGAAGATATTTTTTATCTAAAGGGGGAGTTAACGTGAGATTTATTGAAGCGTTATCCTATTCAGGTGCAAATTATTTAATGAAGCAAAAAGGCGAGAATCATGAGAAAAGGCGAGTTTATTTCTATGGTCTTCAAGTAATTATAGGGGCTATTGTTAAGTTTATCATATTATTTATTTTGGCTTTTGTTACTGATACTTTGTTAACAACATTTTTAATGGCTGTTGTTTTTGCGTCGCTTAGGTCAATTGCTGGCGGTTATCATATGGATACTTTTGGGAAGTGCTTGGGAGTTTCCATATCAATGTTTATGGTGTTTTCCATTATTGCACGATATACTTATCCATATTGGAATGATTACTATGTGATAATATTTGCAATAATTGCTGTAGCCGTCTCTCTATTTTCCATTTGTAGATGGGCACCTTCTGATAATCCAAACAGACCTATTACTGATCCAAAAGAAATTAAAAAATTTAAGAATCTATCAATTGCTTATTTAGTAATTTGGACAGTAATTTCTTTTGTTTTAATTTATACAAAGTTATACATGATATTTCTTTCATTTGTGTTTGGTCTATTATTAGAGATATTTTCAATTACACCTGCAGGCCATACTTTTTTTGATTTCATAAAGAATAGATTAAAAAGGAGAAAAAAGAAGCTATCTAAAAAATAAATTTATTTTCCTTAATACAAAATCTCAATTTTTCTCAAAAACTTTTCCATATAGAAAAATATTTTAGTTAAAAATCAATATAGCGAAAAATATGAATAAATTTTAATATAACAAGTTAAAAGGTTTTATTCAGTGTTAATTAGTTTGATAGATCCTGTGAAATGCAGGATTTTTTTATCCTTTACAAATAGGGGGTAAAGTATTAAAATATTTAAAAGTATTAGATAAGAGTAAGTATGGCAAATGTATTTTATGCCAAATTCAGCGTAACAAAGGATTGATTAGGTAGATATGAAAAAAGAAGAAATTGTTAAAGAAATTTTAGAACTAAAGAAAAAAAGAAATGCAGTTATTGTTGCACATAATTATCAGGTTGACGATGTGCAGGAAGTAGCAGATGTTATTGGGGATTCTCTTGCGTTAAGTAAATATTGTGCAGATGTGAAGAAGGATGTCATAGTTTTCTGTGGTGTTCATTTTATGGCGGAGAGTGCAAAAATTCTTTCTCCTGATAAAATTGTCCTTCTTCCGGAAATAGATGCAGGATGTCCGATGGCAGATATGGTTACTAAAGAAGCATTAATTGAAGAGAAAAAGAAACATCCTAACGCAACGGTTGTATGCTATATTAATTCATCTGCAGAAGTCAAGTCTGAATGTGATATATGTTGTACATCGTCAAATGCGGTTAATATTGTAAGGTCTGTTAAAAGTAAAGACATACTTTTTGTACCCGATATGAATCTTGGAAATTATGTAGCCAAGATGGTACCGGATAAGAATATTATTTTGTGGGAAGGATATTGTATTACGCATCATAGGATAAAAATCAGTGAACTTGAAAGAGCTAAGGAATTACGACCTAATGCCAAGGTGCTGGTACATCCTGAATGTCAGCCGGACATTGTTGCTGCTGCAGATTTTGTAGGCAGTACAAAACAAATTATTGACTATGCTGCAAATTCCCCGGATAAAGAGTTTATAATAGGTACAGAAATGGGTGTGCTGTTTAAATTAAAAAGGGACAACCCTGATAAAAGTTTTTATTTATTATCTCAGGGCCTAGTATGTCCTAATATGAAAAAAACGTCTTTACTTAGCGTCTACAGATCCCTTAAAGAAATGAATTATGAAATAAATCTAGATGAGACAATTAGGTTGAAAGCTAAAAAGGCTTTGGACAATATGCTCGAAATAAGTTAACAAGATTTTTAGAAACTTATTATGATTAAAAAATAGTAACAAATATGTTTAATCTTATTGTTTATTAAGGAATATTAGGTACTTTTTGTAGATTTGGATGCACTGGTATTGGGCGGATAGTGTGATTTTAAGGGGGAAGTTGAAAAAGTTGGATAATTACAGATATCTTATTGATTTTGATACAGAAAAAATTAGAAAAGAGTATTACGATATAATAATAATAGGAAGTGGAATTGCAGGTGTATATACTGCTCTTGAGTTACCGGAGAAGTATAACATTGTCATTATTACAAAAGAAACCATAGATATAAGCAATTCGGTACTTGCTCAAGGCGGAATAGCGGTTTCATTAGATAAGGAAGATTCGCCTGAGTTACATTTCAAAGATACTATATACGCAGGTGCAGGCCTTTGTGATGAGAATAGCGTATGGGTACTCGTAAATGAGGCTGCAAAAAATATCGAAGCATTATGTAAATACGGAGTCAATTTTGATAAAAAAGAGAATAAAGATGAGCTGTCACTTACCAGAGAAGGGGCACACAGCAAAAACAGGATTATACATGCAGGAGATACGACAGGTAAAGAGGTATGCGATAAGTTAATTTCTATAGTTAAAGCAAGAAAAAATGTAAAAATAAAAGAAAGAACCTTTGCCATAGACATTCTAACAGATAATGATGTTTGCAAAGGTGTTTTAAGCTATGATGAAGATTGTGACCAGTATATTTATTATGTTTCAAGTGTTGTAATAAATGCAGCGGGTGGATTTGGTCAACTGTATTTAAATACAACAAATCCTGAAGTAGCTACCGGTGATGGTGTGAGCTTGGCATATAGGGCTGGTGCCGAACTTATGGATATGGAATTTGTCCAGTTCCATCCTACCGTTTTATTTCATCCCGAGAACAAGAGTTTTTTAATATCTGAAGCGGTAAGGGGCGAAGGGGCAATATTGAGAAATGTTTTCGGTGAAAGATTTATGCCCAAATACCATGAGTTAAATGAACTGGCACCGAGAGATATTGTATCCAGAGCAATTTTTAGTGAGATGAAAAAAACTGAATCTGATCATGTATATTTGGATATAACGTTTAAAGATAAAAACTATCTCGAATCAAGATTTCCCAATATATATAAAACGTGCCTTAATTATGGTATAGATATATCAAAAGATTATATTCCGGTTGCACCTGCCGAACATTATTGTATGGGTGGCGTAAAAACAGATGTGTTTGGTCGTACCAATATAAAGGGATTTTTTGCTTGCGGTGAAGTCGCTTGCAGCGGAATACATGGGGCAAACAGACTAGCAAGTAATTCTCTGCTTGAAGGGCTGGTTTTTGGACGCAAAATAGGTGAAGAAGTTTCAAAAATATTAGAAGAAAATATATCTCTTGATACAAGTTTTCACCTTAGATATAAAAAGAATCGCATAAAGAAGCAAATTGATAAAAAACAAATAAAGTCAGATATCCAAAATATTATGACAAAATATGTTGGTATTATTAGAAACAGAGAAGGTATGATGATAGCAAAAAATAAAATAGACGAATATTATAGTGTAATTTACGATATGCATAATACAAGCATTGAGGATTTTGAGATTCAGAACATGGTGCTGTTGGCTAAAGTTGTAATAGAGGCAGCATTAGAGAGGGAAGAAAGCAGAGGAGCTCATTATAGGACAGACTTTCAAAGTACTGATGATATTAATTGGAAGAGAAATATAATTAAAGTGATACAGAAAAATCAAACATTTTAATTTTTAATCAATTGAATCTATTATTCACTTATAAGGAATTATTGCATGTACAGTTTTTGGACTAATTAATAATTAAAAAAATATCCTTGTGTGAGAAAGGAGAATTATATGATTTCCATATCTGATATAGATAATATAATTATAAATTCGTTAAAGGAAGATATGCCTGCAGGTGATATTACTACCGATAATATCATAGATGAGAATGCTATATCTTTTGCAAAGATGATAGCTAAAGATTCGGGTGTTATTGCCGGATTGGATGTTGCAAAAAGAGTTTTTGAACTTTTGGATCAAGATGTTAAATTTGAGAAACATATAGAAGACGGGCAATGGGTAAATAAAGGTGATACCATAGCAACAATACACGGAAAAACCCGAGCCCTTTTAAAGGGTGAAAGAACAGCTTTGAATATTCTTCAGAGACTTTCGGGTATTGCAACAATAACCAGGCAGTATGCTGATAAAATAAAACATTTAAAGGCAAAAGTTGTTGATACCAGAAAGACTACTCCCGGACTTAGAATGCTTGAAAAATATGCTGTAAGAGTTGGTGGAGGGACAAACCATAGATTTTGTTTGTCGGATGGAGTTTTAATAAAAGATAATCATATAAAAGCAGCTGGAGGAATAAAAAAGGCCATTGAACTTGTACGAAATAAAATACCTCATACAATTAAGATAGAAGTTGAAACTGAAACAATTGACCAGGTGCTGGAGGCAATTGATGGAAAAGCTGACATAATAATGTTGGACAATATGGGACTTGACATGATGAAAGAAGCTGTTAAAATAATTAATGGAAAAGCAATTGTAGAAGCGTCAGGAAATGTGACTTTAGATACAATAGTCGAGATAGCTGAAACTGGAGTTGATATAATTTCAGTGGGAAGCTTAACACATTCAGTAAAGGCTTTTGATATTAGTATGAAAATAACCTAAAAAAGTCCAGAAGTTTTGAAGTAATCCCAGAAAAGATAAATTTAATATAAAGATATAAACTTGTGGATAATATAAATAATTATCCACAGAATATTCACACCTTTTTTTAGTTATATAATTTTAAGTGCTGGAAATATGATTATATAAAGGTTTATAGAATTTTTATGTAAAAAAGGTATCCACAATTACTGTGGATATCTTTTTTATTTAGAAATATATATCAATAAAATTGAATAAAGGTGCCAAAAAAAAATGTAAATTTTCGAATATTCTATATAGGCGGAAAATTTAATAAATAATGCTTGTTATAAAAATAGTTATAATTGAAAGAAATAATTATACTATCAAAAATAATGTTAATATAATTTGTTACCGATATGTTGTAGAATTAAAGTAATCTGGAAAATTTTATTCTTTATCTAAATATTTATTTAGAATTAATAATTATTATTTTATATTAATAATTATTAATTATTTTTATGAGTTATACAATTTATTATGCAGCATATCAAAGCAGCTCCAAAAAAGAATTTCTTTTATAGAGTTAAATTTTTTAATTTAGCTTTTATTTATTTGAAGGGCATATAATTGAATTTAATCACAATTTTTTTATGAATATTTATCAATAAGTATTATATATTTTGCAATTGATTAAGAGAATAATAAACTTTAATTTACTTAATTTGGTGCTGAATAAAAATGTTGAATATAGTCTGGAATTCTTTTTTTGGAATTCTGGATGTATATAAAATTTTAAATATTTTTAAGGAGGAAAGCATATGTTCATGACAAAATTCAAAAGATTCATCTCTGTTGTATTATGTGCATTTCTTTTATGCACACTACTGCCAATAGAAAAGGCAGAAGCAGCAGGATTCACGGTAAGTGTTGAATCTGTAAGCGGATCATTTGGTCAGCAAATAGTAGTACCAGTAAAGTTTACAAATGTACCGTCAAATGGAATCATCACAGCTGATATGACTTTAACTTACGATTCAAGTAAACTTGAGTATGTAAGTGGAGAAGCTGGAAGCATAGTAACAAACCCTAGCGTTAACTATGCAATAAATAAAGATAAAGATGGTTCAATAAAAGTATTGTTTTTAGATGATACATTATCAAGCGGATACATAAGAAATGATGGAGTATTTACATATCTTACTTTTAAGGTATTAAGTTCAGCATCTACTACTGCAACAATAACAGTGAGTAAGGCTACTTTTGGAGATAAAAATTTAAGTCCAATAACTGCTGAATTTAGTGCAGGAACAATCACATTGAACAGTGGTAATTCTACAATACCAACAACACAACCTACGACACCGCCATGGACACAACCAACAACACCACCACAAAATTCATCAGGCAATTTTTCTGTTAACTACACCCAAAACTCTTGGGGTACAGGCGCAACAGTCAGTATGACTATAACAAATAATGGTTCTTCAGCAGTTAATGGTTGGACCGTTAACTTTACATTCCCAGGGAATCAGAAAATAACAAATGCTTGGAATTGTACTTATACTCAATCCGGTTCTTCAGTAACACTTAAAAATGTAGATTATAATGCAGTTATACCTGCCGGTGGTTCGGTAACAGTTGGATTTAATATTTCTTATAGCGGAACAAATGAAGCACCAACTAATTTTATTGTCAATTCTTCTTCTGCAAATACAGGCAATCCCACACAACCACCATTCCAGCCAACAGTACCACCAACAACACAACCAACAACAGGGCCTATAGTAACAGGATTTACAGCATATGTAGAGTCAGTGACAGCAAGTGCAGGTCAGCAGGTAGTGGTACCAATAAAATTGGCGAATGTACCGTCAAACGGAATTACAACAGCAGACATGACAATAACATATGATGCAAGCAAACTTGAATATGTAAAAGGAGAAGCAGGAAGCATAATAATAAATCCGTCAATAAACTTTGCGATAAACAAAGAGAAAGACGGAATAATAAGAATATTGTTCTTAGATGATACATTAATGAATGAATATATAAGCCAGGACGGAGTATTTGCAAACATCACATTTAAAGTAACTGGCTCATCAACAGTAACAATAAGCAAGGCAACCTTTGGAGACAGAAGTTTGAAAGCTATAAATGCAACATTGACAGCAGGAACAGTAGGCAACGGATCAACACAGGCAACACCTGCTCCAACACAATCAACAACACAGCCAACTACACAACCAACTACACAGCCACAAACAGGTAATTTCTCAGTTAAATATACTCAGAATTCCTGGGGTACAGGTGCTACAGTTAGCATCGAAATAAAGAATAATGGTTCTACTGCAGCTAATGGATGGACATTGAGCTTTGATTTCCCGGGTAACCAGAAAATAACAAATGCATGGAACTGCACATATACACAAAATGGTAATGCTGTATCAATTTCGAATGTAGACTACAATGGAACTATACCTCCAGGAGGTTCAGTAGTAATTGGTTTCAATATTTCCTATAGCGGAAACAATGCAGAACCGACTAATTTCATTGTAAAATAATAGAGAAATGTAATACTTGAAAATAAATAGTAATTTAAAAAGAGGAAAGCATTTGCTTTCCTCTTTTTTTAAAATACGCCAAGTAAAGCTGTACTATATTTGTCTGTAAAAGTAAGGTAAAGGTAATTAAAAATAATTTTGTAACTGAAACTAGTGTATTACTGTAAAATAGATGTTGATTCCAAGTTAAAGTTAAAAAAACTAGCAGCTTAAGTAATACTAAATATAAAAGAGACATATAATTTGAGATTTTAAAATTGATTAAACAAATTTTAAAAACTTTTGTAAACATGAATATCTGTATTGGATAAAGAGAAAAAGCTATTAGTGTTAAAAGTTTAAAAATTAAAATAATTATAAATTAAAAAAAAATGAAATAAAGAAGAAAAAAGGTAGATATGAAAAATATAATATATTACAGTATTTTTCTCTATTACATAATTATTGAGATTACTAAAAGGGCAAAAAGAGTAAATATTCCTTTAAAATTTTATCGAATATTAATTCTGTTAAACGATAAAATTAAAATTTAGTATAACAATTTTAATTATCCAACTCAGCAGGATAACTTAAATTACTGTTCAACATTTCTAATATTCTTTGGAAGACTTTCATGTTATTCAAAATTCCTTTATGATTTGGAGCATTCAATAAGTCACCGCTTAATATACTATCTACAGTAAAACTATTTTCTCCAATGATAAACATTTCAGTGTTTATCCTCCATTCCTCAAGGCTTGAACTTTCTTCGGTTACAACCTCATCAAACTGGCTTGCAATATTGGCAACTTGTATTGAAGAATTAAGTCCCTTATTAATTGCAGATTCAAAAATGTTTGTGAATAAATCGCTGTCAGGGGCAAGGTCTTTAACAGATTGATCACTATAAAAAGTTTGACCTAGAGTTGCAATATATGAGCCTTTATGGGGTACAGAAGTAAATATAATTTTATTTACATCTTCATTTTTCAAATAGTTCTCAGTTGTTGTATAATATCTGGCAACCAAGCCTCCCATGCTGTGTGTAATTAATGTAAATTTATTAACTAAAATTCCTTTGCTCATATATTCCTGCTTTTTTTGAAACAGGTAGTTTTCAAGGACTTTAGCACCTTGAATGACTCCGGCTTTTGTATCATAATCCATGATACTGCATTCAAATTTATTTTCAGATAAAAATTCAGCTAAATTAGAATACACTTCAGCAGACTCCTGAAAACCATAAATCATAATAATTGGAGTTGGAATAAGCTTAATCGCAATGGAAGAAGACTTGGTCGAGTTTTTCATCTGAGCTGTTATTTTAACAGTGGGGGTAGATTCAGGAGAATCCAATTCATAGAAATTTGGTGGAGTATATGAAAAAAGGAACTCTCCAAAATCATTTGTTGTTCCTGCTTCAGAAGAAAGTTTACCTATACCGTTTTCAATGAAAATTTTTACAGGCGCATTTTTCAAAGGCTTACCTTCGGAACTTTTTACACTGGCTTTTAGGACAAATCTATTGGATGATTCGGCACAAATAGTGTGTATAGGTCCATTAACTGCAGAAATATTTATTACTAAATTTTCTTTGTTATAAATAAAATAATAGATATAATTTGAAATTGGTTTGAAGAAAAATAATAAAAATAGAATCAGTGAAAAAAAAACTGATGTAAGCAAAAGTTTAATATTATGTTGCATAAGATTCCGCCCTTTAATATCCAATATTGTCAAATTTATATATAAATGCTATTCATAAAATTTATTGTAGTTTTAAACAAAAACAATATTGAGTTTAAATTATGAACATATAATGGTTGAGTATATAAAAAATTTTGCATAAAAGAAAGATTTTTTCGAAATTCTTTTAATCAGTCTAAATAATAATACAATTTAATTATATCATCTTTATAGACATATTAAGTAAAAGTAATAAAAATTTAAAATAACAAATTTATACTTACAAGGTTTGTACTTATTTTATTAACATTATATTCAGCGTTTATCAAAATAATAATTGTAGATAATATTATTGAATTCAAAATAAAGGGGGCGACTTCATGAAAGTAAGAGATAAAATGACCAAAAATGTTGAATATGTAAAACCAACCAATACGGTTGTAGAAGCAGCACAGGTTATGCAGAAGCTGAATGTAGGATCGGTTCCAGTATTTGATCACAATAAAGTTGTTGGTATGGTTACTGACAGAGATATAGTTGTAAGAAATGTTGCTCATGGTAAGAGTCCTCAAGATACAAAAGTACAGGATGTTATGACTAGTCAGGTTACAACAGTAACCCCTGATATGGAAGTTGAAGAAGTTTCAAAAATTATGGCACAGCAGCAAATAAGAAGAGTTCCTGTTGTTGAAAACAATCAGTTGGTAGGTATATTATCATTAGGAGACATAGCAACCGATTATAGATTTGATACTGAAGCATCGGAGGCGTTAACCGAAATTTCTAAAAGTAAAAAATAGATTTGCAGAATATAAGTAGTTGATATAAAATTTGGCAGCGGAGTTGTTGAAATAAAACAACAAATCCGCTGCACTTTTGTTTAAGAAAATTAATAATAAAACTTTACGAATTTTATTGAATACATATCACATAAAAGTAAATCATCGGATTCTGCTTCACGTAATATAATGTAACTGGCACCGACGTCCACTAACGTTCCGTCTCGGTCGACAAATATATTGGTTCCGATTAAAAATTCTACTTTTACCTTTCTACCGATTTGTGTTCTTAAATATCCTTGAGTATATGCAGTGTTTAGAAGTGTTTCAGGAATTACGCCATCGCTGGTTATCGGTACTTGCGGTACCGCAGTTGAAGGAGTTTGCTGAACGGGCATCGGACTACTATACGCAGGTCCGGTAGGAATGCCAGTGGGCATTTGAGAAACAGATTGTATAGTGGGCGTATAAGGTGAAGATGAAGCACTTGCATAATTCAAGCATGGAGATGTATAACCATTCATTTGCCGCAAAATTGAATTTTTATTTGAATAACTTATCATATAGACCTCCTGACTCTATGTTATAGAATTTATGTTTGTGCGTATAAAGGCGTAGGAGCATAGAAACAATGTTGATTCACTCTTGTTACAAACCTACCTGTGCCGGATGGAGGGAATATTTGGCTGCAAGTCGGGCTAAAGGGATTATAATACCATAAACATTCGCCCAGCCCGGGAAGCTTATTTCCGGATAATGCCCAGTCTGCAACTTCATAATGAATTTCCTCAGGTGGACAAGACCAAATAGTTTGAGGATTTACTTGGCCGTAAACCGTATCCATGACACATGTAAATTGTCGAGGCTGAAATATAACCCTGCGGAGGTCACCTTGCCCGTATTTTAAGTATTCTCCATAGGAGACATGAACTCGATTCATGACAACTGTTGCAACAGCTCTCATTCCGTCTAAACCTTCGCCACCTGCTTCACATTTAATTAATCTTGCCAAAAGCTCTCTTGAAGAAAAAGACATATGCTGTCACCTTTCTTTCAAAAAATAAGGTTAGTGTATTATATTAACATAAATTAAAAAATGAAACCTATATTTTGCAATTTTAAATTGGAATCTAAAAATTTCATGAAATATAATTATAAAAGAAGCAAATAATATGAAGGAACGCAGATTATTATATAAGTAGATTCCTACTTATATAAAAGGAGGCATGAACAATGGGTAGACGCGGTGGTATAATGTCCGAAACTCTGAAAGCTGAGATAGCAAAAGAGCTAGGAGTATACGACATCGTTAAGAACGAAGGTTGGGGTTCTGTTTCATCAAGAGATTGCGGAAATATTGTAAAAAAAGCAATTGAAATGGCAGAAAGGAATCTCAACAATAGCCTGTAATGCCTTAATGCGTGACAAAAGCCGGTTCATCCGGCTTTTTATTATATTTATCATGTGATTTATATCAAAAAATTATCACTTAAAAACATTTTATTTAATTCACGATAAATGAGTAATATAGACTTAAGTCATTGTTTAAAAAAGACTATAAACGCTAAGCAAATTAATTATTAGTTTGATTTTTCATGTTCAATGAATTATAATGAATAAAAAGATTTATTATATTCTATCATAATATTATAATATTTGAGATGTGCTTAAAATTTATAGTATTTCAGTTTGTTTCAATTCTATTACAATTTCTTTACACTTAAATTCTAAATGTTGACTCACCAAAAAGCCGATGATATAATAAGTTGTGAATTCAAGATAGGTTAAGTGCGCCGGTCTTGAGCAAAAAGCAATATAAGTCAGGTTAAAAACAAAGGGATAAGGCGTAGCCTGGCTTTCAGTTTTAAGCCTGCTTCCCAAAAAAACAACAATACAAGGAGGATTTGAGAGTATGAAGAATCTCAAAAAGGTTTTGGCGTCATTATTAGTAGTTGCTTTAATGGCGTCTATGGCTATAGTGCCAGCATTCGCTGAAGCATTTAGCTACGAAAAAGAAGCAGTACAGCTCAATCAAGTTGGACTGTATCTGGGAATAAGAGAAGATGTTTTTGACCCAGATTTAGGAACAGCACTTGACAGACAGACAGGTGTTGTTATGCTTCTTAGAATCTTCGGTCAAGAAGAAGAAGCAAAATTGCTTACAAACGAACAAGCAGATGCGTTGCTTGCTAAGTTTACAGATGCTGGAACAATAGCAGACTGGGCTAAAAAGCAAGTAGCTTATGCAGTTGATAAGGGTGTTGTAAAAGGTTATGAAGATTCAACATTCAGACCAACAGCTGGATTGAATGGTAAAGCTTATGCTTCATTACTTCTCCAGCAATTAGGTTATGATGGAGAATTCGATTACCATCAAGCAGCAATTAAATTGAGCCAAATTGGTGGTTTGACAGCTTCTCAAGCTACAGTATTCAATAGTGATGCTCAATTAAACAAAGATGCTTTAGTTGGTATGTCCTATGGAGCATTACAAGCTAAGAGAAAAGCAGATGGAAAGAAACTTATTAAGTTCTTAATTGAAAGTGGAGTTGTAGATGAAGAAAAAGTTAAGGAAGCTGGAATTCCTTATGCTGATATAGTATCAGTAGCTGAAATTCCTGATATTACAGTAGATATCGGAGGAACTCCTGAACTTCCAGCTACTGTTGTAGCAACTTACGATAATGGAACTACAGCTGAAGTAGCAGTTACATGGCCAACAGTTGATACTTCAGTTGCTGGTGAACAAGAGATCATTGGTACAATAGCTGATACTGATGTAACAGCTAAAGTTAAAGTTATCGTTGTACCTGCAGAATTAAGAGTTGAAGGTAAAGCTTCCGGAAACCTTGTAGAGTTAATTCTTAACTTCAACAGACCTGTTCCAGATGAAGACGAAGCTAAAGATGCATCTAACTATAAAGTTAAGAAGAAAACAGTTAAAAATGCTGAACTTTCAGAAGACAAGATGACTGTAACATTACTTCTTGATTCAAAATTAGAACAACAGTCTGATGCTACTGTTACAGTTGCAAAAGAAGTTGGATTTGATGAAGATGTTGAATTGACAATTAAAAATATAAAAGATACTGCAGCTCCTGAAGTTGTTTCTGTAGATGCAGTAGGTAATGGTCTTGTAAAAGTTACATTCAGTGAGCCAGTTCTAAATGTTACTTCCATTTCAAACTTTGTTGTAGATGGTAAAGTAATTACTTCATCACAACCTACTGTAACATCCAATGGTAAGACAGTAAACTTCAAGTTAACAAAACGTTTGGCTGCTGGTGAACACAAACTTGTTGTAAAGAATAAAGTAGTTGACTATGCTGGATTTGCAATTGAAGATAATGAAACTGTATTTACAGTTGTAGAAGATACTACTCCTCCAACAGGTGAAATAGTATCAGCTACTCAGACAAAAGTTGTTATCAAATTCAGTGAACCGGTTGAAAAACCAGATGAAGATGATGTAGATACTAATACAAGTGCTGAAATTGAAAGCATTAGTCTTGACGATGATGACATGACTTTCACAATTGAGTTCAGCGTTGAAAAAGCATTGCCAACAGCTGGTGGTAAGATAACTATCAAGAATCTTACAGACTACAGCGGTAACAAAGTTAACTTTGAAATAGCAGTAGCACCAACTTATGATGTTGAAAGACCTGAGTACGTTGGTTATACTGTAGATGACAAGCAGAGAAAGATCATTCTCGAATTCAATGAAGAAGTATTTGAAGACGGAACATTTACTCTTGTAGATGAAGACGATAATGAAATCGATTTAGGTGATGCTGTATACTATATCAATGACAACAACAAGACTATAAAGAGCAAGCTCGTTCTTACTAGAGCTAACGGATCAGCATTCGACTCTGGAAATTATAAATTGACAATAGAAGATGTTACAGACTTGAATCCGTTGAAGAACACTATAATTAAGACAACAGTTGATATTAAGATTGATGACCAAAAAGCACCAGAAGTTAAGAAAGTATACATTAAGAGCAATGATGATCCTGATAAGTTTGACTCAGAAAATGCTCTTTATGTAGAATTTAACGAAGAAGTAGACGAATCAACAGCAACAGATTATGACAATTATGCTTATGTATTAACTGACAATAAGGTAACTACTGAAGTTGACAAGAGCTTGGCTGATATTGAGTTATTGTCAGACGGAAAGACAGTACGTATCACATTTGATACTACTGACGATGATGCAGTAGACGTTGATAAAATTGAACGTCTGCAAATAAGCTCAGTTACTGACACATCCGGAAATAAGATGACTACAAGAGCTTTTGAGAAGAGCGAATTTGAAAAAGTAAATGAAGAATTGGCACCAGTAATTAAAGATGCTGCTGTAACTGGTAAGAATACAATAGAAGTTACAATTGAAAGATCAATAAATGATAAGACATTGAATCCTGGTGACTTTATAATCACAGCTGGAAAGAAAAACGGTAAAGACGTTATAATTACAGCTTGGGATGCAGAATACAAAGCTGATGATGACAAGATAGTATTAACAGTAGACAAAGATCTAAATGCTGATGCAACTTACAACGGAAATACTTTATCATTGAAACTTGTTGATGATGAAGATGTTGAAACAGTAAATGCTTTTGATCAAAAATTAAGCGGTTCTGTTTCAGTTGTGAAAGATGGATATGCTCCTACAGCAGCAGATTCAGTTGCATCCGCTGTATATAACTCAAAAGAAGGTACTGTAGTAGTTATCGAGTTGTCTGAAGACTTGAATCTTGCAAATGGTGAAGAAATTGAAAGCGATTACATCTCACTGTTCAGAGTAAAAGTTGACGGTAAGGTTGTAAATGCAAAGATTTACTACTTCGAAGCAGAAGATGAAGACGATGATACAACTGATGAAGATGAAACAAAAGCAAGATTCAAAATTGTAATAGATGGCAACTACAAAGGTAAGACTGTTCAGGTAATTTATATGGAAAGCAAAGGCAAGACAATAGAAGATTACAATAAAAATGCACTTAAAGACTTTGATTTATCAAAGAGAGTAAAATAATAAATCAAAGTTACTGAGTTAAAGACTGGTAGGAGTAAATCTCCTGCCAGTTTTTTAATATAAGACTTTTACGTATAATTAATAATAAAGTTAAGAATGGCAATAAATAGGATAATAAGGAAGGAAGGCTGAATATAATGAAAATTATAAAAAAACTTGTGGGAATAATAATTGTAGCTTCTATAATTTCTTCTATAGCTACTGTACCGGTTTCAGCCAATACTTATATATATGAGAAAGAAGCCAATATATTGTATAAACTTGGATTGTACAAAGGGATAAGTGAGACAAGGTTTGATCCCGATTTAGGAACTGCGTTGGATAGACAAACGGGGGTCGTAATGCTTCTTAGAATATTTGGGCAAGAGGAAGAGGCAAAATTACTCACATATGAAAAAGCCAACGCTATATTGACAAAATTTAAAGATGCAGATAAAATTGCAGACTGGTCAAAAAGACAAGTGGCATATGCAGTTGATAAAGGGTATGTAAAAGGATATTCCGAGGATTCAACCTTCAGACCTACAAGTGGACTTAACGGAAAAGCGTATTGTTCATTAATTCTTCAACAGCTGGGATATGACGGAGATTTCCAATATGACAAAGCAGCAATAAAATTAAGTGAAGTAGGCGGGTTAACAACTATACAGGCAAATTTGTTTAACAGCGATACAACATTAATAAAAGATTCTTTGGTTGGAATATCCTATGGAGCACTGCAGGCAAAGTACAAGGCTGATGGTGAAAAACTAATTAAGAAATTGATTGAAAAGGGAATCGTATCGGAAGAAATAGCAAAAGAGGCCGGGTTTGAATACACTAAAATAGTGTCTGTAGATGATATTGAAGATATCGTAGTTAGTGTAGGAGTTGCACCAAAATTGCCAACATCCGTAGGAGTCGAATATGATGACGGAACTAAAGGGACTGTTAGCGTTAGCTGGCCATATATTGATACATCGAAAGTTGGCGAGCAAACAATTTATGGAACAATTAGTGGAACATCACTCAAACCTAAAGTAAAGGTAACTGTTATCCCTGATAAATTAAGTGTAAATGCAGTTTCCTCAGGGAACCTCAAGGAAATAATTATTGAATTCAGTAAGCCTGTTGAGAATGAAGATGAAGCTAAGGATAAGCGCAATTATGACGTGGAAGGAAACAGTGTTATAAATGCAGAACTTTCCGAAGACAAAATGACAGTGACACTTCTTCTTAAAAATGCTCTTAAGCAACAGTCTAATGTTGAAATTATTGTTGATAAAAAAGTAGGACTTGACGAAGATGCAGAATTAAGAATTAATAATATTAAGGATATTACAGAACCTGAAATTGTTGATGTTACAGCAGTGGGAAACGGCCTTGTAAAGGTGACCTTTAGTGAGCCAGTTCAAAATGCCACAACAGTTTCAAATTACACAATTAACGGAAAACTTTTCGGAGCATCTGAGACAACATTATCAAGCAACGGAAAGACAGTCAGTTTTTATCTGTTAAAGCGGTTATCGTCAGGAACTCACAAATTGGCAGTTAAAAATAAAGTAAGTGATTATGCAGGGTATATCGTTGAAGACAATGAAACATCTTTTACAGTTGAGAAAGATGATACGGCACCAACAGCAAAAATTATAAGTGCAACTCAGACAAAAGTGGTTATTCTTTTTAGTGAGGAAATAGAAAAACCTGATGAAGATAATATAATTACAGATTCAAAGGCATCAATCGAGAATATTGAACTGGCAGATGACAATAAGACTTTAACGGTTTATTTTGACATAAAGAATGCATTGCCGGTTGCTGGATGTAAATTAATTATTGAAGATGTTACCGACTTCAGTGGAAATTCAACAGATATTAAACTTAACATAAAACCGGATTATGACGTTACTAGGCCGGAGTATGTGGGATATGTTATAAAGAATCAGAAAGAAATTGTATTGGAGTTTTCTGAAGAAGTATTTTCAGAGTATGGCGAGTTTGAGCTTACAGATAGCGACGGAGATTCAATTCCTTTATCTGATCCGGTTTATTATACAGAAGATGGCAAATATATAAAAAATAAACTTGTCCTTAAAAGAATTGAAGGGGTTGAATTTGAATCGGGAAATTATGAACTGACAATCAGTGGAGTTACCGATCTAAATCCTTTGAAAAACGTAATGGTTGAAAAAACTGTAAAGATTACTGTTGAAGATAGAACTCCACCTTCAGTGTCGACAGTTTATATTAATAAAGATGATAATAAATTATATATAAAATTCAATGAGGATGTAGATGAGAGGTCTGCAACTGACTATTCCAATTATTTGTGTACAGTTAATGGCATAGCTAGGAAAATTAACAAACGATCGGTAGATATCGAATTATTGTCTGATGATCAAACGGTATGTATTACATTCTCATCTGACAAAGAAGATTACGATGATGATGAAGTTATAATGGTAGAAAAAATTTCACGTATACAGGTTGAAGCAATTAGGGATAAAAAAGGAAATGAAATGTCGGCGGTAAGTATTTCAAATAAAGATTTTAAATCTGACAGTACAACTGCACCGGAGATTATTTCTGCTGCTGCAACCGATAAGAATACAATAGTGGTAAAAATTAAAGGATCAATAAATGCCAATACTTTGGAACCGGATGATTTCTATATAACAGCGGGTAGAGATAAATATGGTAATGATATAGTAATAACAGCATGGGATGCAATATATGATGCTGATAACAACGAGATAATATTAACAGTAAATGCAGATATTGAGTCAGATGGTACTTTTAACGGAAATTCAATATATCTTAGCCTGGAAGATGAAGACGATATAGATACAGTCAATATATTCAATCAAAAATTAAGGTTATCTTCATCGATAAAAGTAACTGAAGATTTTAAACCGGTTGCAAAGACAATAGATTCTGCTTACTATGAAAAAAATGTCGGTACCATTGTTTATGTAAGATTATCGGAGAATTTGAAACTTAATGATGGAGAACAGCTAAATGCAAACGACTCATCTCAATTCAGGGTCAAAGTGAACGGTAAAACAGTTGATGCTAAAATATATTACTATGATGCAGAAAGCAAAGACGATAAAAACACGGATGTGGATGAAACATATGCAAGGTTTAAAATTATAATAGAAGGAAATTACAGCGGAGATAAAGTCCAAATAATATTCTATAGAGCATCTAAAGCCACAATAGTAGACAAATCGGGTAATGCACTTGATGACTTTAATTTCACTGAAACGGTTGATTGAAATATAAACATGCTGGTGGGGAAAGCTCCACCAGCTTTTTTTAAAATTATATTGGAAATAAATATGAAAAGAATGTTATAGCGAATTAATAAATAGTTTTTAAAAATAGCATGTACAGAAAAAAATAAATCATTATCTTATCGAAATTCTTTTTATAAATAAAAACTTGAAATATTGAAAAGGGGCATTTGTATAAAAATTAGTCTAAAAAATAAGATTGATTTTGAGATATTCCTGGAGGAGTATTTTGGAGAATTGAAAAAAATAATAAAAGCGTATATACTGTTAAATGAGTATTACAGAAAATTGTTCATAAAAGAAAACTCATTTTGAAAAGTAATAAAAACTATGACAAAAAGTGATATTAAGCATTTTATTGTCTGGTGGATGTAAGTAAAAATATTATTCTTAAGTGATCTACAATGTTTAAAATAAGGAGTGAGGATATGCATAAGAGAATTTACCTCGCATCGCCGCATATGAGTGATGAGGGATACGAACTAGAGTATATAAAAGAAGCATTTGAAACAAATTGGATTGCTCCACTGGGCAAAAATGTTGATGAATTTGAAAAAGAAGTAGCCGCAAAAGTTGGGTCAAAAGCCGCTGTAGCTTTAACAACAGGTACAGCAGCTATTCATCTTGCTCTTAGAGCTGTAGGTGTAGGGAAGGATGATATTGTATTTTGTCAATCACTTACTTTTGCTGCTTCAGCTAATCCAATTATATATCAATACGCTAAACCGGTTTTTATTGATAGTGATTACAAAACATGGAATATGGATCCTAATGCACTAGAGCTTGCCTTCAAAAAATATCCTAATGTTAAGGCAGTAATAGTTGTGCATCTCTATGGATTTTGTGCTGATATGGATAAGATTATTGAAATTTGTAATAAACATAATGTTCCTATAATTGAAGATGCAGCCGAGGCATTGGGATCATATTATAAAGGAAAACATGCAGGAACATTTGGCGAATTTGGTATATTTTCTTTCAATGGAAATAAAATTATAACTGCTTCCAGTGGTGGTATGCTTGTGTCCGATAATATAGAAATGATAGACAAAGCCAGGTTTTGGGCATGCCAATCAAGAGATGCTGCAAGACATTATCAGCACAGCGAGTTAGGGTTTAATTATCGCATGAGCAATATTATTGCGGGTATTGGCAGAGGGCAGCTTAAAGTACTGGAACAAAGGGTTGAGAAGAAAAAGTATATTTTTGAATTTTACAAAAGAGAACTTGGAGAATTGGAAGGCATAAGCTTTATGCCGGTAAATAACTGGAATAAACCTAATTATTGGCTGAGTTGTATTTTTTTAAACGGTAAAATAAGGCCGTTAGATATAATGAACGCCCTTGATGAAAATAATATTGAATCAAGACCTATATGGAAACCGATGCATTTGCAACCGTTTTTTGCTCAATACGATTATATTGGAGATAATGTCTCAGAGAAAATTTTTGAAAATGGGCTTTGTTTACCGTCGGACACCAAAATGAATGATGATGATTTGGATAGAGTTGTTACAATTATAAAAAGGTTGTGGAAGAAATGAAAACAAGAAAAGGATTTTATGAAAAGTTTTTAAAGAGGCCTCATGATTTTATACTGGCTTTAATAGGTATTGTATTATTGAGCCCTATTTTTCTTATTGTAGCAATACTTGTAAGAATAAAGATTGGAAGTCCTATAATATTCAAACAAAGACGTGTGGGAATAAATGAAAAGATTTTTGAAATATATAAATTTAGAACAATGACTGATGAAAGAGATGAGAAAGGTGAGTTATTGCCGGATAGTGAAAGACTTACAAAATTCGGAATGTTTTTGAGGTCAACAAGTTTAGACGAACTACCGGAATTATTTAATATAGTTCGTGGGGATATGAGTATTGTTGGTCCAAGACCGTTATTAGTTCAATACCTCCCTCTTTATAATGAATATCAGAGAAGAAGGCATGAAGTAAGACCGGGATTGACAGGATTAGCTCAAGTGAATGGTCGTAATGCAATCGACTGGGAAGCAAGATTCAAGCTGGATGTTGAGTATGTGGATAATATTAGTTTTTTAGGAGATTGGAAGATTATTTTTCTTACAATTAAGAAAGTTTTTAAGCGTGAAGGCATTAGTTCAGGTACATCTGTTACAATGGAGCCTTTTAGAGGTTCGAATAGTGAAAGTATAAAGTTGTAGATAAATAAAAGCTGAAATATTAATTAAAATAATTAGTTTTATCTCAAGATAAACTAAACTTGTACGTTAGCTTATTGCAGGTTTATGCTGCAATTGACATATTGTAAAAAATGAAGAGGTTCTAAAATTGTAGCTAAAGTTTAAGTTATGTTAAAAGTAGTAAAATATTGAATTGACATAGTAAGTGTGATTATATAAAATTAATGTGTTTATATTTCGAACAAATGATAAGAAGTCCCTAATTAGTGTCGTGGGAGGTTATGTAATGGAAGAATTAAGTCTGATAGAAATTATTCAAATATTGTTAAGAGGTAAAAAGATTATAGCTATTGTAACTTTAGTTTTTATAATTTTTAGCTTAATAGTATCTTTCTTTATATTAGATCCGGTTTATGAAGCGCAAACTATGTTGATGATATCACCAATTACAAATGTTACAACAAAAGAAGCAGATAATACTTTTAGTGAATTGGTTTCAGCATTGTCTCAATATCCTCAAATGACAATAGATACTTACAGAGAGCAGGTGAAGGCACCAAGT
>ENA-OWPA01001094-OWPA01001094.1-bioreactor-metagenome-genome-assembly--contig:-NODE-1094-length-21501-cov-9.798544_pt1 | contig 21501 bp, 17 predicted proteins | sample MGYA00238139_ERZ651803 | MGnify/ENA primary metagenome ERZ651803 (study PRJEB26909, sample SAMN07631231) | bioreactor metagenome | isolation source: Switchgrass digestor | place: USA: Dartmouth... | reverse complement strand
TGGCCAAAAAGTTTTTGCATAGCTGATCGGCATCAAACTTGGTTTTATCTATCTGCACCGGTCCGATGGACAGAGTATAGGTGAGTATGCTGACTCCCAGCTCCGACAATATTTTTTTTGCCACTGCCCCGGCAGCCACGCGGGCTGTGGTTTCCCGCCCGGAGGAACGGCCTCCTCCCCGGTAATCCCTAAATCCATACTTCTGGTCATAGGTATAATCAGCATGCCCGGGACGGTATAGCCTGGATATTTCCGTATAGTCGGAGGAACGCTGGTTTGTATTATACACAATAAGGGATATGGGAGTCCCTGTGGTTTTGCCCTCAAATACCCCGGAGAGGATTTCTACCCTGTCATCTTCCTTCCTGGGTGTAGAAAAAGGGGAATTTCCCGGCTTGCGTTTGTCCAGGTCTTTCTGTATATCTTCCTCGCACAGTGAAATGCCGGCAGGGCATCCGTCAATAACCACCCCAAGGGCTTTGCCATGGGATTCACCCCAGGTGCTTATTTGAAAAACTTTTCCGAAAATTGATCCCGACATCTTCTATCTCCTATCTTTATATTAAAAATATTAAAAGTCAAAAGCCAGTTTTACCAAAAACTATGAGCTGATTGTATTATATTATATCATATCGAATGCTCGTATATTTATTCAACCTCACTAACATTTCTTCGTTTTTCTTACGCATATTCACTCAATCATGGATTTTCGTGTTTTAAAGCAAGTTATATGGACAGGCATTGTATTGTTGCACAATTATGGATGATATAGTGTATATACCAGTAAACTATGTCCTTTTTTCAGTATCACGGTCATTGATATTCACATATGCTCCGGCAATAAAACTCCCAAATTTAACTAGGTCAAAGCTCTTAATTCCTTTATTCTGCTTATCTGTGAGGTGGATGTCAGAAAGCTCCAACACGGGGTCTTAGACCATTAAGGTATAAATTCATCCCAACTATCCGGCTTATCTTGTCAAAGTTCAAATCTATCATGTAAAATGAAAACGTTGGTTTTACTTTAACTGCTTGCGCCGCTTGATTACTCATCTCATAATGTGAATAAGACTGTCAAGAGGCAGCTCAAGCCGAACGCAGTATCGCCCTTGACTGGTTTACGAGAGCGATGTATTCTTACATAAGCGGTGCATATTATGCTGCTTTTACTTCTGGTCTTTTTATATCGCCCATAATCTTTCGCAGATTGTAGGCTGTGTCTTTCTTAAGTATCGTATAAAATATCCGTATTAACTTATTACTCAAAGCAACCAGGGATTGCATTTTCTTCAAGAGTCTTTCTTTCCTGACCGTATAGTATTGGTGCAAAGTCCGGAGTTCCTCATTCTTGAGCAGCAAGGGCTTGATACCGAATGCCAAATAGTATCGCAGCCGCTTCTTTTCACGTTTGTATATGGCTGTCTGACCCTTATGCTTAATGGAACTGTTCTCTTTAAGGCTTAACCTAGACAGCTTTTGTATCTACTTTGGATGATTGAATCTAAAAATATCGCCTACTACCATAGAAAACCAGCAGCTATCACAAGGCCAACACCTTTGATTTTAAGCATCTTCTCAAATCTGGGAATCTGCATTGCCAGATCCTCAATTAGAAATATTGTCCTTTCAAACTGTCGCATTTTACTTTCATAGCCCTCAAGCAGCATTGAAAGTCATTTTCTGCAGATATAAATCCACTGGATATTCCTATTAAAGTCTTAGCGGATTCAAGAAGCTTCACAGCTCTTTTATCCCTACGGCTCTTATCTTGTGTTTCTTTCAGATGACTATTATATCTTCAATACTTTTTTCAGAAACCTTCTTGGGTATCGGGTATTCGTTCAGTATCAATAATGCGGCTTTTCCCTCACAATTGCCAAACGCCTTAGTGAGTTCAGGGAAATGGATATATCCACTGTCTGATACGATTCTTGACAGCTGATAGTTCCTTTACAAGCCGCCATTGGCTGTCCATGGCTAACGTAGCTCCTATATAGTTTAGGTTTTAAAGTATCTATATAAATGTAAACTTTAGTAAATATAAGCACATAACCTTTTCACCTTTGCTGGACTCCTTTGTACAGTCATGAAATATTTGCGTATTGCCTGCACTATATGCTTAATAGATTCAAACAAATGATTATGTGTAACGCTTTTACGAATGTCTTTTGTCAACAACGGTATATAATTGACCCAGCAACAACGGAAAGAAAATGACCCACCCCTGGCGAATTATCCCTCTGATGATCACACTAAAAATCGGAGGGAAATAAATGCTAGGGAGTGGATCAATTATCATGTTACATGAATTAGAAGCAAAGGGCAAGAGCATTCGGGCAATATCAAGGGAGACCGGGCTCTCAAGAAATACCGTAAGGAAATATTTGAGAGCAGTTGGTATTCCTAAAAGGAAACCTCATCCGCGAAGAGGTTCAAAGCTGGATCCGTACACAGATATTATTCAGCAGATGATAAAGTCAGGCATATTTAATTGTGAAGTCATTTACGAGCTGTACCGCGCTATGAAACGGGTCCCGGCCGGCAAGCCCAGGTGGACTGGGGTGAATATACATACATTGATGAGGCGACCGGCGAAGCACATAAGCTTTATGTGTTTGTCATGATATTGAGTTATTCCAGGGCCATATATGTAGAATTCACAAAACGCTGCAATGTACGTACTTTCATTCGATGCCTTATCCATGGATTCGAGTATTTTGGCGGAATAACGGATATAGTACTCACAGACAGGATGAAGACCGTAATACTGGGGACCGATGAAAACAAGCAGCCGATATGAAACGCGGTTTTCAAGGATTTTGCGGCGACTTTAGGGTTTGTTCCCAGGGTATGCAGAGTACATCGTCCACAAACCAAGGGCAAAGTGGAAAGTGGTGTAGGATTTGTTAAAAAGAACTTTTTGCCTGGCAGGAAGTTTACAGACTATGGAGACCTGAACCGCCAGGCGATAGAGTGGTGCAATAAGAAAAACAGAAGGATACACGGCACGACAGGAGAGAGGCCGGTTGACCGTCTGAAAGAGGAAAACCTCAAACCTTTGCCTGCCCCTGACACATACCATAAATTCATCGAAGAAGAAAGACAAGTATACAAGGACGGCCTTTTGAGCTTTGACGGTGTGATGTATGGCGTGCCGTGGAAATACAGCGGAAGGAAGGTGATCGTGAGGGAGAAGGATGGCAGGATAGAAATACTTTGCGGAGGGGAGATCATAGCTGTTCATGAGAAGCGATACCGTGCAAAGAGCACTGTTTTCCTGAAGGACCAATACAGAGGGCTTAAAGACGCCGAAGGCATGATATATCCGAGGCCGGCAGCAATAAGGGTACTTCCCCTGGAAGTCGAGAAACGTTCCCTGGGCGTTTATCAGAGATTGCTGGAGGCGGGTGAGACATGATCGAGCTTGAGTAGGTAAAACGCATTTGGCCATTGGGTTGGCTATAGAAGCATTGTCGCAGGGGATAACCGTCTATTTCAGCAGTCTTACAAGGCTTATTGATGACCTCAGGAATGCGTATGATGAAAACCGGCTGGAGAAACGCATGAGGATATATACCAGGCCCAAACTCCTCGTAATCGACGAGGTAGGATATTTGCCCCTGGACAGCAAGGGAGCGAACCTCTTTTTCCAACTGATAAGTGCCCGTTATGAAAGAGGGAGCATAATCCTGACAAGCAATAAAGGCTTCGGAGAATGGGGGGAACGTATGGGCGATCCTGTACTTGCGTCGGCAGTATTGGACAGGTTATTGCACCATGCTTATACTTTCAACATACGCGGTAATAGTTACCGTCTAAAGGACAGGCTAAGAACCGGGCTTTATGCCAGCCCGCACAGTAACGTTTAATTTTTTGCCGGGGTGGGTCAAATTTTATCCGTTGTTGGCGGGTCAAATTTAGCCCGCTATTGACATCTTTCCATAAATGCTCGATCGCGTTTAAATCGGAGCTGTAAGGAGGTAAATGCTTAAATGTAATATTCTTGAGAGAGCTCACAAACTCCTTTACCTGGTTTGTATGATGATACCGTACATTATCGAGTAATAATACAACTTTCTTATTTACATAATGTGAAGACAGTCTATTTTAAAAAATCCTTAAAGGTATCCGAGTTGCCGGCATCATAGGTTGAGTAAATTACTTGACCATTTTTGGGGTTTACAGCTCCAAACATTACGGTTCTTTCCCGGGACTTACTACTTTCAGTCGCCACTATCGGTTGATTACCTTTAAGTGCCCATTTAGCAGTTGTTGTAGGTTGATCAGTTATTATTGCTTCATCCTCATATAGAAATATAGAATAACTGTATCATCATCAGTTGTATCAAGGAGTTCTTGTAACTCCTGCTTAAATTCATCCTGTAATTCCTTTTTAGCATTCCTACTTTGCTTTTTAGGACGCTGCTTGGTGAAACCGAGCTTGTGGACTACATCATAAAGGCTTGAAGCTTTATAGATGATCCCCCATTGTTTATTAATCCATATTTTTAAAAGGGGTATTGTCCAGTTACTTCGGTTAAAACCGCATTCTCTAGGGGATTTCTGTAGTGCTTCTGTTACGGCTTGCTTTTGTTCCTCTGTTAAATAACTGACGCGATTACCACCACGGGTGTCTTCCAAAACAAGAAGACCATTATCATTATATTTGTGAACCCACCAACGGACATAGAAATCAGATTTATGCAGATTCTTTGCTACATCCGTACTGGTAAGACCGTCCCGGATTTGCAGGATTGCAAGTAATTTAGTTTTCATTGCAGAATCCTGGCACTGATCGTAGATACTTTCAAGTTCAGTATATTTACAGTGTTTTCTATTTATTTCAAGTTTTCGTCTACTCATAATATCATAACCTTTCAAGGCTTATTAATATTATGATACTTCACTCAATAAGTTACTTTATACCAGTAAATCATGGTAATTGGATAAGTTGATACCTAAACTATATAGTACTATGCGCATCCCGAATTTTATAATTTTCTCAGCAAGGTGAACCAATGGTGACCTGTTGGCTCCATCCCGAGTATCATTTCGGTAAAGCTTTTGGATTCTGCTATCTTCGCTGTTCATTCTTCGAGCTTTGCAAATCCTTCAGTATTGCTATCGAAAATCAACAACTTTCCATACTCTACATCCCAAAATTGAAAGTCCTGGCGTAATGTTTTTCACTCTTCTTCCTGGTTGTTATCTGATTAACAATAATTATAACTGGAGGCGTATACAATACTCTCAATAATAGGATGCTATTTCTTGTCGGCTCATCTAAAATGCATGGCAGTTCCGTCATAGTTATACATTCCAATGTTATAATCCACCTTTTCGGTTTAATAATCTATTTACTTTAAAAACACAAAAGATAATATATAAGTATGAGGTTGGTCAAAAATATATTTCATTTCTAATTATGAAAGGCGGTTTGGCACATGTCTGTTGCATTGAGCATCAGAAAGGAAAAGGCTCGGAAAAGGTCTGTACTGATAAAAAAATATAAACCTCTTTATGCAATTTTAAGTGTTATATTGGTTTACTTTATTATCTTCCGTTACATACCTATTATTATGGGTGTTATCTTATCTTTGCAGGATTTCAAACTTGGTAATACTCTGCTTTCGGCGAAATTTGTCGGATTAGACAACTTTACCCGGGTTTTTACAGATCCCGACATTCTAAAGATTATTAGAAATACGATACTTTTAAGCATTTATAAATTAATATGGGGATTTTTCCCGCCAATTATTTTGGCCATCATGATTTTTGATATCGTATCAGTAACATATAAAAGAGTTTGTCAGACAATTGTTTATATACCCCACTTCTTTTCCTGGGTAATCGTATACGGTATCGCATATGCCTTTTTCTCCAATAGCGGTTTTATAAATTCGTTACTGTCCATCCTAGGAATGAAACATATAGATTTTCTGACCAATTCTCGGTACTTCAGATCCTTGCTTGTGGGAACAAGCATATGGAAAAATGTCGGGTGGGGTACAATTTTATATTTTGCTGCGCTGACAGGAGTAAATCCTGAACTATATGAAGCATGTAAAATTGACGGTGCCGGACCTATTCGCAGAATTACAACTGTTACGCTTCCGGCAATACTTCCTGTTATAGTTTTCAACCTTATTATTTCACTTGGTAATATCCTAAACAATGATTTTGAACAAGTTCTTCTGTTCTACAACGGAGCCGTATATGATGTCGGTGACATAATTGACACATGGGTTTACCGTATCGGTATCGGGCAGATGCAATACAGCATTGGTGCTGCTGTGGGACTTATGAAATCTTTCGTTGGGTTTATTCTTATCGTGGGATCAAATAAATTATCCCGACGTCTGACAGAACGGAGCTTATGGTAGAAGGAGGAATCTTCATGAATGCATCACGTAAAAATCGAATCAAACTTTCGAAGTCGGACTTAGTTTATCAAATCATTATTTTCACTGTGGTTGGTATTGTAGCTTTCATTTGTGTTTTTCCCCTTCTATATGTGGTCGGCATGTCTCTTACCTCCGAGGGTGAAATGATACGGAGAAATTATTTTGTCATAATTCCTCACGACCCAACTCTGCGTGCATACCAAACTGTTTTTTCCCAAGCCAGCATCGGATCTGCCATGCTTGTAAGTATCGGGCGCACTCTGCTTGGCTCTGTGGCTTCCCTGGTGTTTCCGATACTTGGCGGATATATACTTTCCAGAATCGATCTTCCCGGACGTAAAGCATTTCTTATTTTTTTCATTATAACAATGATTTTAAGCGGAGGAATGATTCCAACTTACTTATTGATGAAAAGACTTCATTTGATAAACACTTTTTGGGTTTACATAATTCCTGCCATGGGAAGTTGCTATAATATGCTGATTATTAAAATGTTTGTAGAAAATATGCCACTGGACATTATGGAATCTGCCGACCTGGACGGAGCATCAGAACTTCAGAAGATGATGTATATAGCTATTCCGTTGCTGGTACCGACAATCTGTGCTATTTGGCTTTTTTCTGCCGTAGGCCAGTGGAATTCCTGGTTTGATGTAATGCTGTATATACATAACCCTAAGTTATATTCACTTTCATATGTGGTCAAGCAACTTATGACCAGTTTTACATTCACCGACACAACGGCCAATTTACCGCCTCTTGACCGTATGACTCCGGAAGGACTGAAAATGGCCTCTGTAGTTATAGCAGTAATACCTATCCTGTGTATATATCCATTCCTTCAGAAATATTTTATTTACGGCGTATATACCGGGTCTGTCAAAGGATAAGCGTCTTTGATTGGGAGGTGCGCAGCCTGATCGAAGAAGTTTATATAAAAAGCATCTTAAAGGAGGATGTCAAATGAAGAAACTTTCTGTTTTGTTAGTGTTGGTATTGTTAATTTTCATGGTAGCCGGCTGTGGAGGAAAGAGCTCAAGTACAAATGAATCCACTTTCACAACCCAGCCTTCTACCGAAGAGGGGTCTTCTTCTGGCACTGCTTCTGAAACAGGCAGCAACACAGTAACGGTTCCGAATTTTGAGGAGATAGAATTTCCGGACTCTTTGCCTACAAAAATTATTTTTGGCAACAGTGAGGATTATGCGTATGACGATTTGTCGGCACACTACACTGTTTCCATCTTAACTACCAACAACGGTGTTGCTTCTCCGTCGAGAGAAAACGATCCGATCTGTCAGTGGTTGGAAAAGAAATTCAACCTTACAATTAACTTTGAGACCTGCAGCAGTTCGGATCTTCCCACCATTATTTCCACTCGTTTTGCAAGTGGAGACGCACCTGATTTCTTCACGGCTCCTGATCAAAACGTGGCAACCACTTTGTACGAAGCAGGTCAGTTGGTTGACGGAAGAAAAATTTATCCGTATATGCCTCTTACGGCAAAGTACACCACAAAGTATATGATAAAAGCTTTGACCAGCACTGTTGACGGTGGACTTCCATGTGTAACCCACTATGCATTCCAGGATGCCGTATGGGGCTTTGCCATCCGCAAGGATTGGCTGGATAAATTTGGCATGAAAGAGCCGACTACTGAAGATGAACTTTTGGCATTCGCTAAAGCTTGTACAGAAGATGATCCGGACGGAAACGGTGTAGACGATACCTATTTTATGATTGGCGCTTGCTCCGGTAATTCAGTGACCAGCGGCATGATGAAGGGATGGCCAAGCATGTTTGGCAATCCGGAAACCCATGTTGAAAACGGCCAACTGGTAGATCCCATGCTTGACGGAACCCGTAAAAAATGCCTTGAATTTTTAAACAAACTTTATACAAGCGGATATCTGCATCCCGACTGGTACACCATCTCCTGGGAAAAAGCCAAGTCTTATACTCATAACGATAAAATAGGCATGGTTTATTACCCACCGGCAGATCTTTTAGGTGAATATACCACAGCCAAGAATCAATCGGAAGATTCCCTTGATGTATGGAAGTTCCTGGAGAAGCCGCCGATTGAAAACGGAAAATTTGTTGCTTCCGGAAGCCTTGGAAAACTGTTCTGCTTTTCATCCAAAGGCTTTGAAGATGAAGGCAAGCTGAAGAGAGTTGCCCATATGATTGATACAATGACTGTTGGTGGCGAAAACTTCTTTCATACTGTACAGGGCGGAAGTGACGAAATCTACAGTGAATTCGGCAAGCCTGTGGAATCTCACAGAACCTGGACATATAATGATGATGGTACATTTATGTTCTATACCGATGCATCTGGGTGGCCCTGGAATGATAATAACTATATTGTGAGTTTGACAGGATGGCAGAACATCGGATGGGGAGCTTCATATGAACGTAAACCCACTAACACCGGAAACGAATTTGCTGATGCCCTTAATGTAAGGCGTAATGCTTTCAGTGATATTATCGCAAAGTATGACAGATGGCCTAATGATGGCCTGATAAGCAGCGTTTCCGTTGAATCAATTGCTCCTGGACTTACGGATTTCGTGAACGCCCGCGAGCTTGAATTTGTCCTTGGAAAAACTTCTTTCAGCGAATGGGATAACTATGTTAATGAGTGGCTTACAAGAGGTGGAAAAGATGTTATTGCCGCTAAAGCTGCTAAACTTGGTGTGGATGTTCCTGATTATGCAAAATAAATAAAAAGGGGATTAAATAACCTGCACCTTCACATATACAGCCACAAAATTTATGCGGCTGTATATGTGAAGGGAGATAAAGGTATACGTCCCGTTTTGTTTGATGAGAACTTCTGAAGAAGGAGGATATGGATGAAGAAATTACTTCTTCTTATAGTATCGGCGGCAATACTTTTGTCAGGCTGCAGTGCCGAAAAATCAGATAAATCAGACTCATCACTTTCAGAATTTAAGCCTGAGAGTAAAATAAATAACCATGTTTCGGTAGATGATTTCGGGGCAGTGGGTAACGGAACAACTGACGATTACGAGGCTATTCAAGAAGCACTTGATTATATTTACTCAAACGGTGGAGGTACTGTTTATTTTACATCAGGAAAAACCTATTTGATATCAAAATCCCTTTTCATCAGGGATTATACCAATATTTACGCTTATGGGGCTACAATTAAGGCGAAAGGAAGCATCGGATTGTTGGTAAACCAGGGGGACGGAGAAGAACCTACTGGCTATTCTGGACACAGCCACATTATGGTGGAAGGGGGAATATGGGATTGTGATGCCCATTCCTTTGAGGATGGATTGGGTACCAATTACGGACAGAACGGTTTTTCCTTTACCCATTGTCAAGATATTACCATTAGAGATGTAACCATCCTAAATACCGCCGTTTACCATGCCATCGAACTGAATGCCTGTCAAAATGCTAGAATTCAGGACTGCAACTTTTTGGGTTTTAAGCTGGGTACAGGTAATAAAGAGGCCATCCAGCTGGATGTTGCCCAGAAAAATTCCGGAAACAAGGCATGGGATGGTACTTTGTGCAATAATGTGGTGATAACCGGTTGTTTTACAGGTCCTTCGGAACGACTGCCGGCTCATCCGGTATTCGTGGGATCACATGCTACATACGAGAAAAACTGTTATTCCAATATTATCATAACAAACAATATTGTTAACTCTGATTGTGGCGTATATGCTTATTATTGGAAAGACTGCATTATAACAGGAAACATTTTTAATGGCGTAGGTGATCCGGTACACCAGGAAAAAAGCAGCAATTTGGTGATTTCTAACAATATCCATAATAATACAGTCTATCCACAGCAGTAATCTTTGTTCATGCTTCTGGTTCATGTGCTTAAAGATAAAAGGAGGGTTGTAAATGCCGATATTGAGAACAACGCGGGATAAAAATATAAAGTTTCCAAATACAATCATGGTTTCAGTGGATGATTATGGTGCTGCAGGTGACGGTATGACCGATGATCATATTGCCATACAGCAGGCGCTGGACGATGTTTTTTATGCCGGAGGAGGGACAGTATATTTTACGCCGGGGAAAATCTACTTAACAACAGCTGCATTTTTTGTAAGGGACTATACAAATATATATGCCTATGGTGCTATAATTAAAGCAAAAGGAACCACAGAGCTTTTGGTGAATCAGGGAAAAGGTGAAGAACCTACTGGATATTCCGGCCACAGTCATATAGTAGTGGAAGGTGGAACGTGGGATTGTGATGCTGCCGATGGCAGCAGAGGAAGTAATTACGGTCAGAACGGTATTTCCTTTACCCATTGTGAAGATATTGTAATTAAGCAGGTTACTGTTTTAAACACGGCTGTATATCATGCTATTGAATACAATGCCTGCAGGCGCTCTAAAATTCTGAATTGCACCCTGATGGGTTTTAAGAGGGGAAATGCTGATAAAGAAGCCATACAGTTAGATGTTGCCTTAAAAAATTCCGGAAATAAGGCATGGGATGGCACTGTGTGCCATGATATTGAAATATCAGGATGCATCTGTAAAGCTTCTGATCGTTTGCCTGTTCATCCTATATTTGTAGGATCTCATACCACCTATGAGAACAATTACTATACCGGAATTATTGTAAAAGACAATGTGGTGGATTCAGGGTGCGGGATATCCTGTTATTATTGGGAAAACTGTATCATCAGCGGAAATATTATTACTGGGAAGGGTGTTGGAATAGAAACTAAATATAGCAACAATATTATCATTACCGACAACATTTTTGGAGGTAGCATCCATTATCGCTTGTAACCCGTTTGATATCCGCCTTTTCATGTACTGTAAATACTGAGAATCTGTATTTGAAAGATTGCAAAAGGATTGCAATTGTCACCGTTTTGGCATTACACAGTCCAGTGACATGGATGATGATGAGAAAGTATCAACTTTCCATATACGCATAATTTTTGACATGATGTGTGTGGGCAAAAGGTGTTTATGTGGTTCTTAATGGAGGAATGGGATGAATTGTTCAAGGTTTCGCACACAAATATCACTTTTGATGATTATACCTTGTGTGCTTTTTTCTGTTGGAATAACATGGGTTTCCTACAGCTATCTGATTCAGTTTTTTCGAAGCACGCAGGAGGATTCATTGCAGAAACTGACCGAACAAGTGATGTTTTCATTAACTAATTCAACCGACAGTGTAAATGAGCTTCTTGTCAATATTAAAAGCAATGGTATCGTAAACGATGATATAAGTAACCTTGATAATGTCATCAGCATTATTTTCCGCAACAGAAGCACATATATTAAAGGCATTGTGTTTATTGGGAAAGACGGAAAAGAGATTGGCTATCCTATAACTTACTGGCATTTTGGAGAGAAAGAAAAAAACATAATTCAGGAACTGTTGGAGAAAAATTCAAAGGACATATCCTGGAGTGAGAAATTTTATTCCAATATTGACACCAGCAATGACATTTATCAGCCTCTTTGCCTTACTGTTATGCCCATATACCACAATCATGAATATATCGGCGCGTTGAGTATTGTCATCGGCCTAACGGAGTTTTTATCCAGCACATCTATCTATAATGGAAACTATGAGATTACCACCTACTTGTATGAAAAAAACGGAAAACTTGCTGATAATTACAAATACAAAGATGCTGGGTACTATTACTTGACTCCTATCGCTTCTGCTCCTGAAGAAATGCAGGATATGGATTCGGCGATTAGGTATCTGGAAAAAAACGGCATGTGCTACTCGTATGCAAGCATGAAGACAAATCCCTACTGGTCTATTATTATAGTGGCAGATATATATAAGCTTCAGTCAAAATTCCAACCATTTAATTTAAAAATTATTGCAGTCATCATAGTCGGCTTTTTAGGTTTACTGTTAATTTATATTGTTTTCATCCATGAATGGTTTACCGTTCCCATGAATAATCTGAGTAAGGGAATCCGCCATGTCAGCGGAGGGGATTTTGACTATCGTATCAAGGTGGAAAGAAAGGATGAGTTCGGAGAAGTTGCCATGCAGTTCAATCATATGTCTGAAATGGTAAAGGAGTTGATTGAACAGGTTAAAACCATCAGCAAACAGAAATCGGAATCGGATATGAATGTTCTGCTGTCTCAAATAAGGCCTCATTTTCTGTACAACACGCTGGACGTAATTAACATGATGGTGGATTCAAGCCCCAGGGAAAAGGTACACGAAGCGCTCAGCAAGCTTGTCAAGCTGCTTCGTTATGGTCTTAGCAAAAACTTTCTTCAGAATCTGGATGATGAACTGGATTATACCTGTAATTACATAGAACTGTTAAAAATACGGTATGGTGAAATCCTTGACTATTCTATCGAAAAAGGGAAAGATACAGGGAATGTACCTATCTTAAAACTTTTACTGCAGCCCCTGGTGGAAAATGCTGTTTTTCATGGCCTGCTTCCTTTAGAAAAGCGGAAAGGCCATCTTTTGATCAAAACATGGATGGAAAACAGTAAGCTTTCAATTTTGGTTTCTGACAACGGCGTAGGCATCAGTAGTGAAAAAATAGAATCAATTTTATCCGGTGACAGTCGTGATAATAAAACCGGCGGAATAGGTATCGCTAATGTTCGAGACAGGATTTTTCTTTATTATGGGAAAGAGTCAGAATTTACTTTAAGAAGTGAGGTTGGGAAAGGAACCGACATTCTGATTCGTTTGCCGGTCCAGATGGAAAATACAGCATTAAGGGGGGGATTTAGTTTTGATGACAGAGAAAAAGAAAATTCTCATTGTAGATGATGAACCGTTTTCAAGGAACCGGCTCCTGTCTTTTTCATTAAAGGATTGCAATTATGAAATTATCGGGGAAGCGATAAACGGAAAAGATGCACTGGAAAAGATTGAAATGTTAAAGCCGGATATTATTGTAACCGACATTGTCATGCCGGTCATGGACGGGCTCCAGTTGCTTGCGCAAGTGCAGAAAATGCCTAATCCACCTAAGGTGGTAATACTTACTTGTTATGATGATTTTGATAAAGTGCAGTCAGCTCTTCGTCTTGGCGCGCAGGACTATGTTACTAAGATAATGCTGCAGGAATCGGATTTTATTAAAACGATGGACCGTGTGGCAAAATCCATCGATCAGGAAAGGCTGTTGAAGCGCCAGAACCTGAGAAGCATCATAGGGAATATTTTCCATGCCGGCTCAGAGGCCTATATAGCCCAGAGTATTAAACAACTACAGTATTATGGCACTTTTATTTCTTCATTTAGGCTGGGGTTGTTTTGCTATAGAAAAATGCGTTCATTGGAGTTGCCAGAGAAGTTTCTTGCTGCTGAAAATTGGTCTGAAGACGAATGCATAAAATGTATCGTCCCGGAAATAGATGTTGACAAGGTTTGCGTTATGCTGTATTCAGACAAAAGCTGCGATTTTGATTTTGAAGAAAGAAGTGAAAAGCTTTTAAGAAGTATTTACGACAGGCTTGTACAGCAAGATGAATTCAGTTGCCTGGAATTTAAATTGATTTTAGGGAAAACAGGAAGAGACGTATTTAAACTTCCGCAGTATTACCAGTCTCTTCAGTTCTGTAAACAACATTTGTTTTATTCTTCAGGTCATAGCGGAATTTTGAATGAAGAGAAGCTTTCCTGGGAGTTTCACAGTTTTCCCGTTGCTGAATTCCAGTCCTGCATTAACAGGCTGCATGAATTAACTTGTGACGGGCAAGGGGAAGATGCAGCTGAAATCCTGTCCCAATGGTTTACTGACGTTACCCAGAAATACCGTCCTGTACCGGAAGAAATTATCATTTTGCTGCAGGTTCTGACTTCTTCTATTCCACCTGCATGTCAGGTGGTGCTTACAGACGGTTCTTCTCAAAACCTCCAGCAGTGGATTGTGGATCACATCGAAAAAATGGAGAATGTTTACGATCTGGAAATGATTATAAATCAGATAAGGGAAAGTATAATAGCGTATTCTGATGTCATTGCTCCCGGTATGCGAGATGAAATAAAAAAAGCTTTGGAATATATCAACCAAAACTATAATAAGAAGATCAGCATTCAATCTGTGGCAGATCACGTAAAGCTTAGTGTAAGCTGGTTCGGAGCTTTGTTCAAGAGAGAAGTCAACCAGTCTTTCAGTGACTATCTGACCAAGGTTCGGATAGATAAGGCAAAAGAGCTTCTTTCCCAAACTGACCTGAGAGTCAATGAGATTTCTGAGAATGTTGGTATCAGTGATCCTCACTATTTTTCCAGGATATTTACCAAGCTGGTGGGTCAGAATCCTGCACATTTCAGAAAAAAGAAAGCCTATTACCGGAAAAAGCTGTCTGTATTGCCGGAAGAGAATCATGACCTTATGTCCATACGGTGAATTAAAGGAGATTCACGAATATTTCCGACATAGAAAAGAGGTATTTTCAATTGATAAAGCAACAACGGCTTATTGTCATTTCCATGGATGCCATGGTTAGTGAAGATCTTGAATATCTTAAATCGTTGGATAACTTTCGTTCGTTTTTCAGGGAAGGTTCCGTTATAAGTAAAATGCGCTCCATTTATCCTACGCTTACCTATCCGGTGCATGTCAGCATTATGACAGGTAACTACCCAAACCGCCATGGAGTAATCAACAACGAGGTGTTTGAACCCGGTAAGAAGCATTTACCGTGGAACTGGTTTGGTGATGTTATAAAATCCCCTACGATTTTTGAATGTGCAAAAAAGGCAGGGCTGAAAACTGCTTCTGTCTTCTGGCCGGTTACCGGTAACATGAAGTACATTGACTACCTTATCGATGAATACTGGACTCAGTTTCCAGGTGATACTCCCGAGGACGCTTTCAGACGCTCAGGTTCCTCAGAAGATGTTATAAGAGAAATTGTCTTGCCAAATCTGGGTATGCTGGAGGAACGCAAGCACCCGCAAGCAGATGAATTTGTTGTTTCGTGTGCATGCTGCATAATAAAGAAGTTCAAGCCCCATCTTTTAATGATACATCCGGCTCACATTGACTCTTTCCGCCATGATACAGGGCTGTTCTCCGATAAGGTTTTTGAGGGACTTCGCATCGCAGACAAATGGCTGGGGCAGATTATTGAAGCTACCAGAGAAGCAGGGATCATTGATGAAACTAATTTTGTTGTGCTAAGCGATCATGGCCAGCTTGAAATACGCCGTTTTGTCCATCCCAATGTATTGTTCTTAAGGAAAGGATGGATTAAAACAGATGAAAATGGAAATCTGACAGACTGGAAAGTTTATTCCCAATCAGCCAGTCTTTCTGCACAGATTTATCTGAAAAATCCCTCTGACACTGTTCTATCAAAAGAGGTGGAGGAGTATCTTCGTTTTCTGTGTGATGAAAGGGTTTACGGATTCGAAAGAGTTTTTACCAGGGAAGAAGTTAGCAGGAAGGAATTTTTGGACGGAGACTTTTCTTTTGTTTTGGAGACCGATGGGTACACTGCCTTTGGAAACAGTTGGACATCTAACTACGTAGTCCTTTGCGACCCTGATAATTACAGGTTTTACCACGGGGCTCATGGGCATCTTCCTGATAAAGGTCCTCAACCTCCCTTTATGGGAATAGGGCCTGGATTTAAAAAGAAAGTTTTTTTGGAACAAGGGCAGCTTGTAGATGAAGCCCCGACTTTTGCCAAAATGCTGGGAGTATCCATGCCAGATACCGATGGTAAGCCGATGATGGAAATACTCATATAAAAGTTTTTCTCTAATAGGTATGGTGTAACAAAGAAACTTTATTTTGCTGAATTCTAGATGAAAGCTATGATTCTGTTTCAAAAAACTTCATTACGTGGGAAATTTATAATAGGTATATGGAAGTGAGTAAAGTTGAATATGATAGAGGAAAAGGATTTATTTAACATTAATATAGAAGACTTGCCGGGGCTGTCATTTAACTGCAGTTGCGGAAAAAAGCATTCAGTTGATATTGAAAAACTGGTGGTAAGAACCAACATACTGGATGAATTGGTTAAAGCTCTGGAGCCATTTAAGAAAGGAAAGTTGTTTGTAGTGTCTGACAGCAACACATATAGGGTGCTTGGAAACAGAGTTGTAAACAGGCTACAAGAAAAAGGCTTTAATTATAAGTCATTTATGTTTGAAGTTGGTGAGAACGATCTCATACCGGATATGAATTCAGTGGGAAGACTGCTGATTGAGCTTGATAATGATGTCTCAATCATACTTGCAGTGGGTTCCGGTGTATTAAATGACTTGTCCAGAATAGTTGCCTTCAGAAGCAAAATACCTTTTGCGATTACTGGTACGGCTCCTTCAATGGATGGATATGCATCTGTTGGCTCGCCTTTGGTTGTAGGAAATAAAAAGATTACATTCCAAGCGAAATATCCCTATGCAATATTTGCTGATACATCTGTTATGAAAGACGCTCCAATGGAAATGATCAAGGCAGGATATGGGGATATTCTTGGAAAACTCACCGCAAAAGCTGACTGGCAGCTTGCAAGGATAATGGTGAAAGAGTATTATTGTGAAACAACAGCCCAATTTGTCCAAAATGCAGTTGATAAATGCATAAACCGTACCGATGGGCTGACCTGCAGGGATGAAGCAGCTATTTACAGCTTAATAGAAGCTTTGATATTGACAGGAATTTCGATGGGCTTGGTGGGAATTTCCAGACCTGCATCGGGAACCGAGCATCAATTGGCACATTATTGGGAAATCAAGGCAATTGAAAGGGGAATGAAACATCCACTGCACGGAAATGCTGTAGGAACTGCGACACTAATAACCGCTATGTTGTATGAAATGATTGCAGATAAGCTTCCACAGGGTATAGAGTACCCTTCTTCATCTTATGTTAGGAGATTGCTGGAAAAAGTCGGGGTAAAGACAAATCCCAGGGAGTTAGGCATTGATCGGGAGATGTTTATGGATGGTATGTTGAATGCCATGTACATGAGGGATAAATACACAATACTTCGTTTTTGTGATGAGCAAGGGAAACTAAAGAAATTTGCTGCAACACTGGCAGACAGGTTTTATGGGCATGATGGCTTATGACAAATAACTTAGAGGCTCTCAGGTCTAAAAAACTTTTTGTACTGGATATGGACGGTACTTTTTATCTGGGGATAAGCTTATTGACGGTTCCCTGGATTTCATAGAAAAACTGAAAGCTAAAAACAGGGGTTTCCTGTTTTTTACCAATAACTCTTCAAAAAACAGCAAGTTTTATAAAAAAAAGCTTGCAAACATGGGCTGTTTCGTAGAAGAGCAAACTATAGTAACCTCCGGTGATGTTACGATAAAGTACCTTAAAGAGAATTATCCTGATGCAGGAGTTTATTTGGTGGGAACAGAAATGCTTGTGGAAAGCTTCAAGAGCAATGGCATCAGATTAACTGAAAATAATCCTGATATTGTAGTGTTCGGGTTTGATACGACCCTGACTTATGAAAAAGTATCAAAGGCATGCACTTATATAAGAAATGGGGCATTGTTCCTTGCTACGCATATAGACTATAATTGCCCGACCGAGGATGGCTTCATACCGGACTGTGGATCGATGTGCGCGATGGTCGAATCATCCACCGGAAAGAAACCGAAATTTCTCGGAAAACCCTTTAGGGAAACGGTGGATATGATCAAATTGATTACGGGCATGGGAGATGACGAACTGGCATTTGTTGGCGACAGGCTCTATACGGATATTGCAGTAGGAGTAAGAAACGGAATCACAGGAATACTTGTTCTCACCGGTGAAACCAGAATTGAAGATGTGGAAAAATCAGATGTAAAACCTGATTATATTTTTGATTCCCTTTCAGCGTTGGGCAGGGTGCTTTAATTTGTGGTCTAAGAACGGTATTGCCCTTACCCTGGGAAGAGCAGTTCAGGATGTATTTTTAAGTGAGTTTAGCTGCAGTGGTATTTTTTAAAAACTCTTATGCAAGAGCTTTAGAAGGATACTGGCTCGTGATTTATTCCCCTTAAGTATTTCCACCTGTGGAAATCTGGTACATAACCTTCTTTTGAACTGGAGTTTCATCTGAAAGAAAAAATGTTTGGAAAAAGTTCATTACCGGGAACTTATTGCCGCATAATCTGGCAAAGCTTTGCCAAAAGGAGAAAGAAGAAAAATACTTTATCTTTAAGAGCATTTCGTACATGTCTACAGCAGCCTTGAACATTCCATAGTCTTAGGTTATGGTCCCGGTAATATGAGTTTGTTTTTGAAAGAGGATATACTACCGGAAGAAATGAAACTCTTCTTTAAATATCTATGCGAGCTTATAGGTGACACAATGATGATAGGTTTCTATAGAGACGGCACATTTTCAATTCCGGATGACAATGCTATGTACGATTTTGTCTATGCATTGCTGATGATCCGAATGAAATAAAGGCTAGAGCTGAAGCTATGGCACAGGCAGCCATCATAAAAATAAGGTGTGTCGGGGAAATGGTGTGGATTGCCTGTTCCTATGCTCAAATTATTGCTACAACTCCAGCTTTCCTTTCATTGGCTATGCTTGAAGAACTTGGATATCCGTGTCTTTATAAGATAGCAGATGAAGCAAAAAAGGAGGGGCTTTTTACCATTAAGCATACCGTTTGAATATCATGCCGATGCTAAACCAACTAGTAGAATGCATACTTCACGCCTTACATTCATTGGACTCGATGACCGATGTAGAAATAAGTGAAGTAAAGCGCTTGGTAGGAGACAAGGTATGTCTGTGTGGAAATGTGAGTTACGCAGCTCTTCAGACAGGGACGGATGAAGATGTGACTACCAGTGCTGAAATACTGCCTTATTTACGATAAACCCGAGGAAGGGCATGTATTCTGTACCAGCAATGTACCTTTCAAAGGAATGGATCCTGGCAGATACAGGCTTATATTGGATGAATGGAGGTGTATGAGGTATTATTAACAAGCGCAATAAATGATTATTATAGATTATTATATAATTATATAGAATAAGTGACGATATGCATGGCAATTTATTATGCGGAAGTTATGATAAAGTATGGCTAAATATCGCGTATTTAGGCTAAACCTAAAACAGTATGGATAAAAATTATTCCAGCAAACCCGGAACTTATGATTAGCAATTATTAATGCCAAGGGTAAGTTTGTAAATCCAGATTTGACCTTAGATTTATAAAGGAGTGTTTGAAGATGCTGAAAGTTAAAAAACTAAGATGCGAGTATAGGGAAAACCCTATGGGTATAGATGTGTCAGCTCCCAGACTTTCATGGCAGCTGATTGCGGATGGACGGAGTGTAATGCAGAAAGCTTATCGAATTCAGGTGTCAAAAGATGATGATTCTTTTAAAAATATAGTTTGGGACACCGGCATAGTCAGTTCAGATAAATCGGTACATGTAGAGTATGCAGGGGACGCCTTGGAGTCCAGAACCCGCTACTATTATCGTGTAAAGGCTTGGGATAATAAAGGCAATGTTTCTGACTGGAGTGATGCAGGTTTCTGGGAGATGGGCATGCTGGGCACAGACGAGTGGGCTGCCGAATGGATTACACCTGCAGATGTAAATTTACAGGCATCGAAAGTATCTCCCCTGCTTAGGAAAGAATTCAACATTACTGAAAAGGTAAAAACTGCCAGAGTTTATGTGACTTCTTTGGGTCTCTATGAACTCTATATAAACGGCATCCGGGTAAGCGACCACCTCTTTACCCCAGGTTGGACAAGCTACAACAAAAGGCTTCAATATCAGACTTATGATGTTACCCATCTGCTGGAAGACGGTGTCAATGCAATCGGGGCTGTGCTAGGCAATGGTTGGTATAAAGGGGAACTGGGCTGGAAAGGAAACTCAAAAATATATGGGGATAAGCTTGCTCTATTGTTGCAAATGCATATAACTTATGAAGACGGTAAAGAGAGTATGGTAATTTCCGATAATAGCTGGAAAGCATCTACAAGCCCTATACTTATGTCAGAGATCTACCATGGAGAAACTTATGATGCTCGCATGGAAAAGTACGATTGGAACACGGCAGATTATGATGACAGTGACTGGAACGGAGTAATGGTCCTTGACAAAACGAAAAAAAATCTAGTGGCACAGGAAAGCGTACCGGTAAGAGTAATTCAGAATATAAAACCTGTTGGATTAATCAAGACGCCAAAGGGAGAGATTGTAATTGACTTTGGTCAGAATATGGTAGGCCGGGTGTCTTTTGTTGTAGAAGGCCCAGCAGGCTCGGAAGTAGTGCTTCAGCATGCAGAGGTGCTTGATAAAGACGGCAATTTTTATACTGATAACCTAAGGCATGCAAAGCAGACCGTCAGGTATATTTTGAAAGGTAATGGAAAAGAATGTTATGAGCCCCATTTTACATTTCAAGGCTTTAGATATGTAAAAGTAGTAAGTTATCCTGGCGAGATTCTTCCGGAAAATTTTACAGGACGGGTTATTCATTCAGATATGGAGGTAACGGGAAACTTTACCTGCTCTGATGAAATGGTAAATCAATTGCAGCATAATATTTTCTGGGGACAGAAAGGGAATTTTCTTGATGTGCCCACTGATTGTCCCCAGAGAGATGAAAGGCTCGGTTGGACCGGAGATGCCCAAGTGTTTATTCGTACTGCCTGCTTCAATATGAATGTGGCTCCATTTTTTACTAAGTGGCTGAGAGATCTTGCCGCAGATCAGTCTGAAGAAAAAGGAGTGCCACATGTGATACCTCATGTTTTGGGTGATAACAGTTACTCATCTTCTGCATGGGGAGATGCTGCCACCATATGCCCATGGACAATATACATATGTTACGGGGATAAAAGAATACTTGAGGAGCAGTATGCAAGCATGAAGCAGTGGGTGGAATATATAAGAAGACAGGGAGATAATGAATATCTCTGGAATACCGGCATTCATTATGGCGACTGGCTGGGTCTTGACAGTAAGGAGGGCAGCTATGTAGGAGCTACTCCGACAGATCTTATTGCAACGGCATTTTATGCCAATTCTGCTGATATTCTAGCCAAGACGGCCAAAGTGCTCGGTAAGTCGGAAGATGCATCAAAGTATGAAGAACTTCACAGGAATATTATAGATAACTTCAG
>ENA-OWPA01001090-OWPA01001090.1-bioreactor-metagenome-genome-assembly--contig:-NODE-1090-length-21621-cov-4.413572_pt1 | contig 21621 bp, 23 predicted proteins | sample MGYA00238139_ERZ651803 | MGnify/ENA primary metagenome ERZ651803 (study PRJEB26909, sample SAMN07631231) | bioreactor metagenome | isolation source: Switchgrass digestor | place: USA: Dartmouth... | reverse complement strand
GCATACAGCTCCAATATAACCGCAATTGTTACCGTTGCAGATGACGGCGGAGGCTCCGGTATTTTAAGGCAGGATCTTGGAATGCTTCCCCCGGGGGATATACGAAATTGCGTGCTCGCCCTGGCGGATACGGAGCCCATAATGGAAAAGCTGCTTCAGTATCGCTTTGAAGATGGAATACTAAAAGGCCAGAGCTTTGGCAATCTCTTTCTTGCAGCTATGAATAACATTTCCGACAGTTTTGAAGAAGCTGTGCGCAAAATGAGCGATGTCCTTGCAGTTACAGGAAATGTGCTCCCTGTGACCTTGGATGACGTAAATCTATGTGCCGAACTGGAAGATGGATATATAATCCGGGGTGAGTCTAAAATTGGCAAGCATAATACCACCCATCCCGGAAGGATAAAAAGGGTGTATTTGGAGCCTGAGAATGCGAAGGCGCTGCAGGATGCCCTCGATGCCATAATGGAAGCCGATTTGGTGATTCTTGGCCCGGGAAGTCTTTATACCAGCATTATACCCAATCTGTTGGTTGACGGTGTGTGCGATGTGATAAAGAAATCCAAGGCGGTAAAGATATATGTATGCAATGTCATGACCCAGCCCGGAGAAACGGAAGGATATACCGTATACGACCATATAAAGGCTATTGAAGACCATTCCTTTGCCGGAATAGTGGATTACTGCATTGTAAATACAGCGGATATACCTGACGATTTGAAAAAGAACTATCTGGACGATGGGGCAGAGCTGGTGAAGGTGGATTATGCCAAAATCAAGAAGGCCGGAGTCAGTATAATTCAAGGGGATTTTGTAAGCATAAGGAACAATCTTGTAAGACATGATGCCAACAAACTGGCAAGCGTAATTATCGACATGGTGGCAGAAAAAGTTCTGGCAAAGGATAAAAAGCGTATAATAGACTATTACTATGTGAAAGACAGGCTGAAAAGCAGGGTAATATAGACCGCGGCAAGGCATCGGTGGGGCGGTTGTTTGGTTGGAGGTGCAGGCGTTGTCGTTCTCGTCAAATGTGAAAAACGAACTTTGCAGAATAGAACTGGAAAAGGATTGCTGCCTGCTGGCAGAGCTGGCGGCTGTAGTAAGGGTAAGCGGCACGGTCAGGCTTTTGGGTGAAGGTGAAGCCAATATTAAGATAGTGACGGAAAATGCTGCCTTTGCCCGGAGGATTTTTACCTATATCAAAAAGTATTTTAATATATATCCCGAAGTGATAGCCAGAAAAAGCAACCGGCTAAAAAGGCATACATCTTACATTTTGATAATTACTTCCTCCATGGGAGCTGAGCATATACTAAAAAAAATAGGCATGCTGACTGTAGACGAGAAAGGAGCCGAGAAGATCAACAGCTCTTTGGACTGGAAGAGAGCATTCAAAAGCCAATGCTGCAGAAGATCTTTTTTAAGGGGAGCTTTTCTGGCCGGAGGTTCGGTAACCGATCCGGAAAAGACATACCATCTGGAGATTACAAGCCACTCCAAAGCTCTAGCTGTGGAAACCAGCAAGCTTATTAACAGCTTCGGATTGAATGCAAAGGTGATAAAGAGAAAGGAATCCTATGTTATTTACCTGAAGGAAGGGGAAAACATAGTGGATTTTCTGAATATCATCGGGGCTCATTCCGCGTTGATGGACCTGGAAAATGTGCGGATCATAAAAGAAATGCGCAACAATGTCAACCGTATCGTCAATTGTGAAACTGCAAACCTTGAAAAAACAGTAAATGCTTCCTTCCGCCAGGTGGAAAACATCAAGTTCATCAGGGATCATGGGGGCTTGGAAAAGCTTCCGCCAGGACTTCGGGAGATTGCTGAGCTACGCTTGGATTATACCGATGCAAGCCTCAAGGAACTGGGAGAAATGCTGAATCCTCCTTTAGGCAAATCCGGCGTCAATCACAGGTTGAGAAAACTGGACGAAATTGCCGACAATTTAAGAGAAAGGCTCACCGAAAGCTAAAAAGGTTGGTGTGAATTATAAGCTGTCCGGGGAGAATTGGACAGCAGGGTGTGATTCTTTCGGTACGAGTTGCTCTCTTCTTTCATATTTTTCATTAAAAGGCCGTATATTACGGCTTTTTGTCATTTCATAGCGAAATCTTTTTAATAATTGGCAAAAAATTACATATTTCACGGAAGGTAAATCAACTCATATGAAGAATTATATAACGTGGACCGGTTTGTAATTTTCAGTCAAAAAGTATATTGTACCAACGGTTACTGCACGGAGGAGGAGGATTTTTCTTGCAAGTCAAATTTACTAATAGAGGTTCGACATTGGTAATCGGGATAATTGGAGAGCTTGACCACCATTCTGCTGAATATATAAGGGATAAGATAGATGCGCAGATGATAAAATCAACGACGAAAAACATAGTGTTTGATTTTTCGAAGGTTGGGTTTATGGACAGCTCCGGCATCGGAGTGATAGTAGGCAGATACAAAAACATATCAAAGCTAAAGGGAAAGGCTGCCATAGTAAATCCCAACGCCCAGATAAAGAAGATACTGGAGATGGCAGGGATACCGAAAATTATACCTTTATTTAATACCGTGGATGATGCGGTAAGCAGTATGTAGAGGGGGAAATTTAAATGCAACCGATAAATGAGATGAAGATAGAGTTCCTTAGCAAATCGAATAATGAGTCTTTTGCAAGGGTTGTGGCGGCAGCATTTGTGTCACAGCTGGACCCTACCATGGAAGAGCTTGCGGATGTAAAGACCGCTGTTTCGGAAGCTGTGACTAATGCGATAATACATGGATATGAAGATACAATAGGTTATGTAAGGATGGAGTGCAGATTATATGAGGATTCGGTGGAAATAATCGTTGAAGATAAAGGCAAGGGAATTGATAATATCGAATTGGCAAGGCAGCCTCTTTATACTTCCAAGCCTGAGCTGGAAAGATCGGGCATGGGATTCACCGTAATGGAAACCTTTATGGACAGCGTTGAAGTCAAATCGGAACCGGGTGTTGGCACTTTGGTCAAAATGTGCAAGAGCTTCAAGTCTTTAAAGGGAAAGCAAAATTAGTGGATATATATTTGTGATGAAAGGTTCGCGGGGAAGATGGGTGAAAATACGGAAGGCAGCGTACTTGAGCTGATAAATAAGGCAAAGCTTGGTGATAAGAATGCCCGGTCCAAGCTGGTAGAAGCCAACATAGGATTGGTATGGAGCATAGTAAGAAGGTTTCAGAACAGGGGCTATGAGACGGACGACCTGTTTCAGATAGGTTGTATTGGCCTTATCAAAGCTATCAATAAATTTGACAGCAGCTTTGATGTGAAATTTTCCACTTATGCAGTTCCGATGATAATCGGTGAGATAAAGAGGTTTATAAGAGACGACGGAATCATAAAGGTGAGCAGGTCTCTCAAGGAGACGTCCAACAAAGTGAGGATTACAAAAGAGATCATGAGCAAGGAGCTCGGAAGGGAGCCTACTATCAATGAGGTGGCAGAGCGCTTGTCCATTACTCCTGAAGATATAGTGATGGCAATTGAGGCAGGGTGTACCCCGGAATCCTTGTACAGCACCGTCGGAGAAGGGGACAGTTCCCCTATACTGCTTATTGACCGGTTGGACGCCGATAACAGAAGTGAAGTAGACTTGATTGATAAAATTGCCGTAAGACAAATACTGGAGAAGCTTTCTCCCCGAGAAAAGCAAATAATAATACTGAGATATTTCAAGGAAAAGACCCAATTCCAGATAGCAAAAATGCTGGGGATATCCCAGGTTCAGGTTTCGCGGATTGAGAAAAAAATCCTTGCGGATATAAGAAAAAAAATAAATTCGAATTAGGTGGCACCTAAACGACAATGAAAATCTTATTGGTGAGCAGCCTGCATTTCGGGTTTGAAAATGCAGGCTGTTTTGCATGCTTAAAATTCCCCTCAATCAAAGAATACGCATGGTCCTGACGGTGCTTTTACCATGCTAGGATGGGCTGGAAATCCATATATTTCGCTGTGGAAAATAAATGCTGTCTGATATCAGTAAATATTGTTAATCTCTGCTGCAAAGAAAATATTAACTGCGGCGGTGGCGGCGTTTTTGCGACGCAGATCGGCTGAGAGATTATTTTGGGAGTATATTGCGATTTTATTGGTCGAATACTAAAAGCATCGGATAGTTTTATATCGGGACAGGAAAGGAAGGATTTTATATGATTGCGGTTCTTCAAAAATACAGGATGCTTTTTTTGATACTCGCAATATTGGTGCTGGCAGCGATCATATGGGTTGTAATACTAAGCAGGAATGATAGAAGTATCCCGATGAGAGGCGTTTTTGTGCTGAAGGATTGCTTGTGTGGCTAGATTGACCGGACATGTTCGCAAACAAGTACCGGTTAAAGGCATCGGTATCAGCTAATGATGACAGGCATCAATGGCGTTCGGAAATGAAAGGTATTGATGGCAAGTCCATTTAATCTCAAAAGGGTATGCCACGGACGCCAGCGTGCAGGACAAGGAATGGATTTTATTGGAGCATATCGGGTTAAGCAGGAGGGGCAGGATGCAAAAAGCTTTTACTAAACAGGAATACCAGCAGTATGTTGAAAAAGTATCTCCCAAATCCAAAACATTGAGAAACACATTGAGGGCCTTTCTGGTAGGCGGGCTAATATGCACAATAGGTCAGTTCATCAATAACCTGCTTACAGCAAGGGGCCTTAATAAGGAAGTTGCTTCCAACCTGACATCCCTTATTCTCATTTTTCTGGGAGCATTGCTCACAGGACTTAATGTTTACGATGAGCTGGGCAAATATGCGGGAGCCGGTTCTATCGTGCCCATTACGGGTTTCGCCAACTCCATAGTTTCGCCTGCCATGGAGTTTAAAAGTGAAGGTTATATAATGGGAGTTGGGTCCAGGATGTTTGCCATTGCCGGACCTGTACTGGTATATGGCATCTCGGCGGCAGTAATCTCAGGCATCTTTTACTACCTTCTGAGATTTTGAGTATGCCGGACGAATAAGAAATCTGTTTGATGTGAAGGATGATTTTATGGCTGGAAAGAGGCTAGGAAAGCAGACAATAAAGCTGCAGAATCCTCCCAGTATAGTTTCGACGGCAGTTATTGCAGGGCCAAAAGAGGGAGAAGGCCCCTTAAGGCTTTACTTCGACGCTATTATCGATGATGAAATGTGGGGGGAAAAGAGCTGGGAAAGAGCAGAAAGCAAACTGGTGAGGGAAACTTTCGGGAGGATTTTGAATAAAGCAGGAAAGGCTCCATCGGAGATTAATTATATAATAGCAGGGGATTTGCTTAATCAATGCATAGCATCCACCTTCGGCTTGAGGGAATCGGAGATTCCTTTCTTCGGCGTGTTTGGAGCATGCTCTACCATGGCTGAGTCTTTGAGCCTCGGTGCCATGTTGATTGACGGAGGGTTTGCTGATAATGTTGTGGCTATTACCTCAAGCCATTTTTGCTCGGCGGAAAGGCAATTCAGATTTCCTCTGGAGCTGGGCACGCAGCGTACCCCTACCTCCCAGTGGACTGTCACCGCTTCCGGAGGAGCACTGCTTTCCAGTGAGGGGTCAGGGCCGTATATAACCCATGTGACTACCGGCAAGATAGTTGATATGGGCATAAAAGATGCAAATAACATGGGGGCGGCCATGGCGCCGGCGGCTGCTGATACGATTTATGCCCATTTTCAGGATACGGGATATGCCCCTGAGAGGTATGATCTCATTGTTACAGGAGATTTGGGAGCAGTAGGCAAAAGCATATGTGAAGACCTTTTAAAGCGTGAAGGATATTATATGGGCGGTGTATATAATGACTGCGGAATCATGATATTTGACCGGAGGAAGCAGGACGTGCATGCGGGTGGAAGCGGCTGCGGGTGTTCCGCATCGGTATTCAGCGGTTATATATACCAGGAAATGAAAAAAGGGAATCTCAACAAGGTTTTATTTGTTGCAACCGGTGCGCTGCTCAGTCCGGCCAGCAGCCAGCAGGGAGAGTCTATTCCCGGCATAGCCCATGCGGTAGCGGTGAGCAGAACTTTAAGCTGAACTGTTGACATGAAATTTCGAATGTCATTTTCAGTATTGGTTGCGCTTTGAAAGCATGAGCGGCTGTGTAGAAAAATTATGCTGAAAAAAAGATGCCTGCTGCTGGAGGAGAAGGCAGTTGAAATCCGGATAAAAGCGGCAATGAGCCGTCTTAGCTTGGCCTAAAGTTTTTGTAGGGAGGGATGGATTTGTCATATATAAACGCATTTATTGTAGGCGGTGTGATATGCGCGGCAGGACAGATACTTATAGACAAAACCAAGCTGACTTCTGCCAAGATACTGGTTTTATTCGTTACTTCCGGTGTCATACTTACAGCCCTGGGAGTATACCAGAAAATAGTGGAAGTGGGCGGCGCGGGAGCGACTGTGCCTTTGACGGGCTTCGGATACAATCTGGTGAAGGGGACCTTCAGGGATGTGGATCAGTATGGTCTTCTTGGTGCCTTTACTGGTGGAGTAAGGTCTGCCGCGGCCGGGATTACTGCTGCTGTGTTCTTTGGATATTTGATTTCTATAGTTTTTACTCCCAAAGCTAAAAGATGATGAAATAAATTGATTTGAAAAGCTTAATAGGAACAATCATTTTTATATCAGAAAATTTGTGTGCAAAAAAGGATTTTGACGATTTGTGTAGAATAATTACTGTATCGATTTTCATGGTTAATATTTTAGAAGCATACTAAGTAGCGTACCATCTAACTAAATTTACAAAGTTTGCAGAAAGGCGGAAAAACTATTGAACGTAGAGTACATAAATCCCTTTATAGAAGCCAGCAAGTCAATATTGAAGCAGATGACCGGGATAGAAGCAACCCTGGGGAAAATTTATTTGAAGAATTCTCCTTATTACAGCGGAAATATCATGGTAATAGTAGGTCTGACCGGAAAGATGAGAGGCCAGGTTATGTTTTCCATGGCAGTGAATACTGCAACCAAGATAGCTTCGTACATGATGGGAGGCATGCCTGTAGAGCAGCTGGATGAAATGGCTAAAAGCGCCATATCAGAGCTTACTAACATGATATTGGGAAATGCCGCTACTATACTGTATAATAAGGGAATAGGCATCGAGATAACACCACCCTCCTTCCTTATGGGAGAAAATATGCAGGTATACTCCAACAAAATACAGACAATCTGTGTTCCTCTTGTGCTGGGAGAAGGAAGTACGGTAGAGATAGATATCACTGTAGAAAACTAAGCGCAATATTGGCTTAAAACCACAAAAATGTCTGTATGATTAATCATAATGTAAAAAGGTAGTAAGGGAGTTCTGAATAAAGTAAATATCCTGTTATTGCTGTGCGTATAAATCCGATGTCATTGCTGTTTACGGATTTATGCGCGTTATAAAATTAGATTTCTAAAACAACCTCTTAGCGACGATGTTAATGGGAGGTTGTTTCCTGTTTGCGGGAATTTTATCTTATCACTGTCTAAAGGATCATTTCCTGCGGTATACCGGTTCATTTCATAAAAAGTCGTTGAGAATGATTCCATTGCTATGACTTTTTAGTTATGACCGGATACAATGCCCAAGGCACGAAGATGGAAATCACCTTAAGAGGTATAGAATAAATTGGTGCAAACAGGATAATGATACGGATGTAAGGCGGAGTGAATATATTGATTGCTTCATTTTCAAGCCCAACAATGCTAAAAAGCAAATTTCTATATACTCCATAAGGGGTTAGGATGGGTATGGCCATGAAATTTGGAAGAAACAGCTTCTGCCTTATACATGCCGTGAGGAACGGGGAAAAGCATACACGATGACATTGAACTTTTGAAGCTAAACGGATTTGAACTTGCGGAAATTTTAGGAAGGGTATATATTTTGATAAGATAAATCACAGCAAAAAGGAGAGAAGCAGAATTGGCATTGGAAATCGTGCTGGTGGAGCCGGAAATACCTCAAAACACCGGGAACATTGCCAGAACATGCGCTGCCATTGGCGCAGGGCTTCACCTGGTAAGACCATTGGGCTTTTCAGTAGAGGACAGATATTTGAAACGGGCAGGATTGGATTATTGGAACGAAGTGAATATACATTATTATGACAGCTTTGCCGAAGTAAAAGAAAAGCATCCTGAAGGCGTGTTCTATTACGCAACTACGAAAGCTCCGAATACTTATGCGGATATTAAATACCCTCAGAATTGCTTTCTGGTATTTGGGAAGGAGACGGCCGGACTTCCGGAAGAGCTCCTTAAGGAGAACAGGGAGTATTGCATAAGAATTCCCATGAGGGAAGGCATACGTTCACTGAACCTTTCCAACTCGGTTGCAGTGGTGGCATATGAAGTGATGAGGCAGCATGGCTTTGAAAATTTGCAGGGAAAAGGCCATCTGACAAAGTATGAGTGGTAATAAAACGGACACTGCAAAGCTCAGCGGCATAATTAGAATTCTCAGGTGTTTGAAGACCTTAACAGATAATATAAACTGTAATGATGGAGGGATTGGCATATGGTAAAGGAAGAAAGGCTTGCCCAGGAATTTATGGAGTTAGTCCGAATTGACAGCCTGACATTTCAGGAGAGACAGATGGCGGATACGCTAAGGCAGAAGCTTGAAGCTATGGGTCTTTCTGTTTATGAAGATGATGCAGGCTCTAAAATCGGAGGAAATGCCGGAAACCTCCTTTGTACCGTAAAAGGAAATAAAAAAGCTCCGGCAGTGCTTTTGATGGCTCACATGGATACAGTTGTACCTGGAAAGGGTAAAAAACCTGTAGTTTCCGGCGACGTAATAAAGACCGATGGGACAACTGTCCTGGGAGGAGACGATGTGGCAGGAATAGCGTGCATTCTGGAAGCTATAAGGGTAATTAAAGAAAACAATTTGGAGCATGGTGACATTCAGATTGCTTTTACAGTGGCTGAAGAAGGAGGACTGTGGGGAGCAAAGCATCTTGATTATAACAAGATCTATGCCAAATACGGCATTGTGCTGGATGAGGGCGGTCCCATAGGAACTGCAGCCATAAAAGCCCCATCGCAGAACAAGATAGATGTGGTTGTGAAAGGAAAGGCATCCCATGCCGGGGTATCCCCGGAAAAAGGCATCAGCGCCATACAGATTGCTGCCGAAGCCATATCCGGCATGAAGCTGGGGAGGATAGACGAAGAGACCACAGCAAACATCGGAATTATCAGCGGCGGACAGGCTACGAACATCATTTGCGACAGGGTGGAAATAAAAGCAGAGGCACGGAGCCGCGATCAAGCCAAGCTGGAGGCTCAGACCCGACATATGAAGGAATGCTTTGAAAAAGCGGCGGCAAAATTCGGCGGGCAAGTGGAGTTTGTTTCTGAGAATGCGTATCCGGCATTTAATATCGATGAGGAAGATGAAATAATAAAGGTTCTGGAAACTGCAGCCCAAAAAGCCGGTATCCGTCTCAACCTTGAGGCTACCGGAGGAGGCAGTGATACGAACATAGTCAACCAAAAGGGCATCAAGGCCGTAAACATAAGCGTAGGAATGGACAAGGTGCATAGTGTTGAAGAGCAGATATCCATAAAGGATATGGCCAGTGCCACCAGATTTTTGGTTGAAATAATAACATCAATCGACAGGTGACGGCAGGCAGGGAAATACAGAAATTTGATAGTGCATATTAACCTATGAAAAATGCGAGTTATGGGGGACAGTTTTATGAAGAAACGTATTGGAGTGTTGACCGGAGGCGGGGATTGTCCGGGCTTGAATGCAGCTTTGAGGGCTGTTGTAAAGACAGCTATGACAAAATATGACTATGAGGTAATAGGCTTCAAGGATGGATATAAGGGCCTTGTAATCAACAACTTTATCAGGTTTAAACCCGGCGATGTTTCCGGAATTCTCGATAAAGGAGGAACCATACTTGGTACCTCAAACAGGGATAACCCTTTTCATTTCATGATGAAAAAAGATGGGGTAACGGAGTACAGGGACATGTCCGACAGGGTCGTTGAAAACTTGCATATGCATGACATCGACTGCCTTGTTGTAATCGGAGGAGATGGAACTCTGGCCGCTGCAAGGGATCTTGCCAGAAAGGGTGTCAATATCGTGGGAGTTCCTAAAACCATCGATAACGACCTTAATGCCACGGATAAAACCTTCGGCTTTATGACAGCGGTGGAGACCGCTACCGAAGCCATAGACAAACTTCATTCGACTGCAGAGTCGCACCATAGGGTTATGATACTGGAAGTTATGGGAAGAAATGCCGGGTGGATAGCCCTGGAGGCAGGAATAGCCGGAGGAGCCGATGTGATCGTCATTCCGGAAATACCCTATGATATACATAAAATAGCCCGGAGCGTCCTGCAAAGGAAAAATGAAGGTAAAAGCTTCAGCATAATAGTAGTGGCGGAAGGCTCCAGGCCTATAGATGGAGAACCTGTTATTAAAAAATCGGAGGAAGAAAGCCACGATTCGGTAAGATTTGGGGGAATTGGCAACAAACTGGCGTATGATATTGAAAGGCTTACCGGGATAGAAACCAGGGTGACGGTTTTAGGACACCTCCAGAGAGGTGGAAGGCCTATACCTTATGACAGGATACTTTCCACACGATACGGAGTAGCAGCTGTAGAATTGGCCCACAGGGAAGAGTACGGAAAAATGGTCAGCCTGAAGGGAAACGAAATAGTATCCGTTTCCCTGGATGAGGCAGTGGGAACTTTAAAGACAGTTCCACCGGATGGAGAGCTGGTAAGGATTGCAAAAAGCGTTGGGGTAAGTTTTGGGGATTAATCTGCCTATACGGCAGTTTATCCTTATAAAACCTGCTTGAATTAATAATCTTGCTTATTATAAAATTTAATATGTATATGGTTTCAGGCTTCAAACTTGAAGCCTTTTTTGCGGGCTTTACATTCCTTTCCGTAAGATGGGTTTTAATTATTTATTTATGTGGTATATTTAAAATCATGGCTATTAGTCATGGAGATATATCGGATTGGGGATACTGATGATGGATTTTTCAGAAATTAACATAAGTGATAAGCAGTTGTTTGACAAGTATATAAAAGAGAGCAATCCGCAGGCATCGGAATTGACATTTACCAATTTTTTTATGTGGAGAGATTACTATAAGTTCAGGTATGCATTGGCCGGTGACCTGCTTTGTGTTGTTTCGGCAGATGATAAAAAAGGCCCCTTTGCTTTTGCCCCTATAGGGAGTTGTAATGACGATAACTTTACAGAAGCTCTGGCTGCTATTAAGGAATATTTTAATAAAAAGGGATGGGCTCTTCGATTTAGCAGGGTGACTGAAAAGGAACTGCCCTATTTCAAAAAGTCAGCCGCTGTTAAAGGTGATTTTATTGAGGACAGGGATAACAGTGATTACGTTTATCTGACGGAAAACCTGATAAATCTTTCCGGTAAAAAGTATGATGGTAAACGAAATCATATCAAGAGATTCAAAAAACAATATGAGTATGAATATGTGATTTTAGGGCCTGAGCATGTGGACGAATGTTCCAGGATAATGCTGGAATGGTGTAAAAGCAGGGATTGTGGCTGTCAGAGGGGCGAATACTGCGAGCGGCATGCAAATATGGAGCTTTTGCAAAATTATGAGGTCCTTGGCTGCAAAGGTGCTATTATAAAGGTTGATGGGCGTTTTGAAGCGTTCACCGTAGGGGAGATGTTGAACAGCGACACTGCCGTTATCCATACCGAAAAGGCCAACAGTGCCATTCATGGACTTTATACCTTTATAAACCAGCAGTTCTGCGAGCATGAATGGAAGGATACGATGTATATAAACAGAGAACAGGACCTTGGCATAGAGGGTATAAGAAAGGCAAAGCTTTCATACAATCCTGTGATGATGATAAGGAAGTATAACATATTGTGAATTGGAAGAGAAGCTATTTGATTATACTGAATCAGCCTATCAGCTGATGGATTCTGTTATATGCCGGCTGTCCGGTACATCAATGCTATTGAGTGAATATCAGGGCATTGTGCAAGTGCCGTCTGGCGGGGTGTTTCCTCTTCATAAGATTTAAGGGGAGGCATCCTGCTTTTTTATTGGCAATTTTGTAATAGATTTGCCAAAATATGAACATAATGAATGCCATTATATATTTAAAATGAAATATATGGTATAATATGCTAAAACCTAAAAATAAGACCGTTATACAAGAATAATTTAAGTATAAGCATTCATTATTTTATGTCTACACAGGCGTGGTACTTCACACATCCTGCAATTTAGTGCAAGAAATATCGAGAGGTTTTCTCCATATCCATATAAAGTATTATTAGGAGGGGCGGCGGATGGATTGGGTTGAAAGAACTAACCGGGCAATTGACTATATTGAGGAGAATCTGACAGGGGATATAGACTATTCTGAGGCCGCGAAGGCTGCCTGTTGTTCAACCTATCACTTTTCGAGATTATTTGCGGCGGTGACAGGAGTTACTTTATCCGAGTACATAAGGCGAAGGAGATTATCCCTTGCGGCTTTTGATTTGCAAAATAGCAATGAAAAAGTCATAGACATAGCTCTCAAATATGGTTATGATTCCCCGGATTCTTTTGCACGTGCATTTCAAAATATGCATGGAGTCAAGCCATCAGAAGCACGTGAAAAAGGAGTTCAATTAAAAGTCTTTCCCCGAATGTCCTTTCAAATAATAATCAAGGGAGATATGGAAATGGAGTACAGATTGGAAGAGCTTGATTTCGAATTAAGGATTGTTGGGAAAAGAAAAACCGTAAATACTAAAAAAGCTTTTGAAGAGATACCTGCCCTTTGGAATGGCTCTATTAAAGATGGATTTATGCAAAAGCTTATTGACATGTCCTGGGAAAATCCAAAATGCAAGTTAGAAAGCCTTTTGGGCATTTGCGGGAAAGAAGCTGCTATAATGGATGAAGAGTTCGATTACTTCATGGGAGTAAGATATGATGGGGTCGTTCCTGAAGGTATGGAGGTTTTAATAATACCATCTGGCTTATGGGCAGTTTTTCCAAATGTTATAGATGCATGGAAGAGATTATACTCAGAATGGCTTCCGACCTCAGGCTATGAACTCGCAAACCTGCCTTGCATAGAATGCCATTATCCACCTGGGCATGATCCGGACAATGAGCTATGGGTACCAATTGTAAAGAAGTAAATGGCAAGGTTATTCCTATCATTTCATTCATCTGACGGGCTGAATTTATAGATTGTCGTTGTAATCTGGTTGAAGATTAAGTGTTGGCTTCGTACAAGAAAGCAAAAATATTAGCTTGGAAAGTGTGGGAAAATTCATGTCGGAATACCATTTTGAAAATCATCAACCGTAAGTCGGAGTCATCTTTTCAAATGCTTTTTGAAATGGTTGAAGCATGTCCGGAATATCTGCGGACAGAGATTAATGGAGGATTCCCATTCTGACAACAGCGTTTTGAGATAAAGGACAAGTATTTTATCGGAGGTGCTTTATGATCAGGGATGTGGAAAAACAATTGGGAACTTGATTGATAAGCAAGGAGTGGCCTTTATTAGCTCCATTGATGACGATGGTTTTCCAAACACAAAAGCGATGCTTCCTCCCAGAAAGAGAGAAGGAATCAAATACTTTTATTTTTCAACCAATACATCATCTATGCGTGTCAGTCAATACAGAAAAAACCCAAAGGCCTGCATATATTTTTGCGACAGGCGCTTCTTCAGAGGTGTGATGTTGAAGGGAACAATGGAGGTTCTTGAAGATAACGAAAGCAAAGAAATGATCTGGCGGGAAGGGGACACCATGTATTATTCGGAAGGCGTGCATGATCCGGATTACTGTGTATTAAGATTTACCGCCAAAGAAGGCAGATATTACAGCAATTTCAAGTCAGAACAGTTTACTGTTGAATAACTTCTTAGTAATTTGCGGCTTTGCCTTTTGGGGTGCGGCTTGATTCGCAGCCCCAGCTAGAGAACTATGTGTTCATGCTCTAAGTGGCAGCAAGGCTAGAAAGGGGTTAGTGCTGTCAAAACAAGGTTTGTAGATTTCGAAGGTGTCCATGGCAGTGGGAAGCCCGCATGTGCGTGGAATCTTTATGGCAATTTAACAAAAATGGCATAAGTGCTGAAGTTTATTTGAGTATGATAAAGCAAGATTATGAAAGGAATGAATTTCATAATGGCAGAATTAATTCGGTTAGCTGTAGAGGAAAACCATAAAGGGACGATGATTCATCTTATAGATATGCCGGGAGCATTTACACGGGCTGAAAAATTGAAGGATGCAATCACAAAAGTTACAGATGAAGTAAGGATGTATAAAAGTTGGATAGGAAAAACTCATAATAAAGAATATGAAATTGAGATTGTTCAAAAAGAGACAACTAATGCGCAGCTTGATGATGGTGATACAGAAATATTAACTATAAGGGATAAGGATTTGGATATAGCTTATTTTCAGCAATTAAAAATGCTGGCTTTAAAATCAGCGGAGGATTTTCAAAAACTCTATGATTCAATACCTGATAAAGAGTGCAATGATATTTCTAAAATCAGGACAACTTTTTATGGGAAAGTGCCAGCTAATGCCAAAGAAATGCTATCACATGTTGATAAAGTCAAAGCCTATTATCTGAGTAGAATTAATATCGATTTTTCAGGGGATAGAAACGATTTGATTGCAAACCGTATTCAATGTCTAAAGCTAATCGAATCAGATAAAAATGCCATGAGCAATCCGATTGTATTTATTGATAATGAATATTGGACTACAGCGAAAGTATTAAGACGATTTATCTGGCATGATAGAATTCATGCTCGTGCATTATATCGCTTTGCAGTTAAAAAATGGGGATATGACAGTATTTGTGATGCTTTTAGCTTTAATATGTCATTGGCAGAGTAACGCAAATTCGTATAAGCTGTGATTTAAAGTAGGAGAAAAATGAAAGTATTTTTTTGACAAGTGGCTTTCTAAGGGGTTTTACAGGTGATTTTATTCAAAGACTAAAGAAATATTATAATCACGAAGGCTTAGAGAAAGCAGATGTTGTATGGATATCAGGGAGAGATGTACTAAAACAGATAAATTACATATATTTTATAAGATGAGCTAAAAATTGCTCATATTAATTGAGGTGTAAAAATGGTTTTGGAAACGAAAAATCTAATAATCCGCCAATTTGAAAAAACCGATGATGCGGATTTGTTGGAAGCCATGGAATGTCCACTGGTTCACCAAATGTATAGCAACGGTTTCACTGCTATTGATAAAGTTCAGGGTTATATTCAGCTTTTATTGCAGGAATACCAGTCCGGTAAGGTTCGCACATTGGCCGTAGCTGAAAAAAGTTCAAATAAACTGATTGGTTCAATTACTCTTGATGTCTTGGAGTTTTTCGCCAGAGCCGAAATAAGCTATTGGATAAATAAAAGTTATAGAAATATGGGTTATGCAACCGAAGTTGTCAAAGCAATAACTGCATATTGCTTTGATGCCCTGTCCCTGAATCGTGTTCAGGCGCTGACGAGCAATCCGGCTTCCGAACGGGTGCTTAAGAAGTCTGGGATGATATATGAGGGAACATTGAGGCAGTATTTTAAATTTGGAGACACTTCTTGGGATGTTAAAATGTATGCAATATTAAAGGAAGATTACAGCTCGGCCAAAGATCATAATGAGGAGGCAGACATGAGGTATGGCATGGAAGGGATTATAAGCATTTGAAGTGGGCAAAAAGATGAAAATAGCATGTATATCGGCATCAAATGTAATGCATGCAAAGGATAATAGTACTTCATTACGAGTCTGCAAACTTATAAAAAAATTGGCAACGAAATTCGTATAACTTTGAAGTTTGGGATTATATCATTTAACTGATAATGTGATAAAGGGGATTGATAAATAGTGCTGCAGTATACGTATAAATTAAGAAATTTGCCAGGAGATTGACAATGAAAAACAAGACATTTAAATGTGTAATGCTGTTGTTGCTTGCTCTTTTTGCTTTATGTCTGGCGTTAGGGCTGTATTTCAACTTTAATATTATCGAAAACCCAATGGATGGAGTAGGCGGGCTTCATAATCTGCAATATGAAATGAAATCATTATTATTTTTTGCCTCTGCTTTTATTTTGGGAACAGCAGATGCAATAATGTTAGTGCTCTTTCTTATCAGAAATAAGAAAAAATAACCGTCATGTTTTAGTTTGCGAATGAGGTGTTGCTATGCGCAGTGAACAAGAAATGATGGATCTGATAATTGGTGTTGCCAAGGCAGATGATCGGATTCGAGCTGTTTTAATGGTTGGCTCCCGGGCTAATCCCACTGCTCCCAGGGACAAATATCAGGACTATGACATCACTTACTTTGTAAAGGACATAAAGCCTTTTTACAACAACGTGGAATGGATTGAAAAGAATTTTGGAAAGCCTGCTATACTGCAAATGCCGGAAAACATGTCGTTAATTCCGCCTGAAGGAGATGGGCATTTTACATATTTAATGATTTTTGACGATGGGAATAGAATTGATTTGAGCATTGAACATACTCCTTATGTTGATGACGGTGAGCCGGCGATTGTGCTTTTGGACAAAGACGGGACTTTGCCCCCGCTGCCTGCACCAACCGATAAACACTGGCACATCAAGCCTCCGACCGAAAAGCTGTTTGCAGACTGTTGCAATGAGTTCTGGTGGTGCCTGAACAATGTTGGAAAAGGTATTGCCAGGGATGAATTGCCGTATGCTATGAAGATGTTCAATGATTATGTCCGGGATATGTTAAACAAAATGATTGAATGGTATATTGGTGTCAATACGAATTTTTCAGTTTCCGCCGGGAAGTTTGGCAAGTACTTCAAAAAACATCTGCCACCGGATTTGTATGCAATGTATTCCCAAACATATTCGGATAGCAACTATGAGAACCTCTGGGCTTCTGTTTTTACTGCCTGCGACTTATTTCACACAGCAGCCTTGCGTGTCGCTGAGTATGGCGGTTATGTTTACAACCAGAGGGAGGAAGATGCCATGATAAAATACCTGAACAGAATTAAGAATGAAATAAATGCTGCGTCAGTCATGATGCAGCTAAAGGAAAAGGGGGACTTACAATGAACGAGCATGAGAATGAACTGAAAGCCATTATGACAAAATTTGCGGAGTCAGGCTGGGATTTGATTGATGCTCCCGCAAAAGCTTGGCTGGAGGGAAGAGGAGACAAAAATGCGTTAATTTCAGCTATTGAGCAGGCGGATAAAGAATGCGGCAGCTGCGGGTGTGAATTTGATAAGCTCTATAAAAGAGCCCTTGAATTAAAAGAGCTGCTGTAAAAGCCTTTGGCTCTTTTCTGTCCCGGAATCTGGAACGGAGCGGGAATCCCGCTCCGAAGCTATTCCTTATCCACCACTACGATCTTGATTCCTTGCTCGTCAAAAGCCTTTAAATCCTCCTCCGGTGCATCCCAGTCGGTAACCAGTATATCCAGCCTGTTGGCCGGGCAAATGCTGACTACTGATTCAAATCCGATTTTCTCTGTTGGAAACAGCCCTATGGTTTCTTTCGAACTGTCGATTACTGCGTTCCAAAATTCTATTGCCTGAGATTTTTGGATGGACAAGCCAAATTTCGGTGAAATGCAGGCTGCCGTGATAAAAGATTTGTCAAACCTCAACCGCCTGATCATGTCGATGGCGAAGGCATCATAACAAGTTCCTTTGTTATCCATTTCTCCGCCCAAAAGGATTACGGATATATTATCCTTTTTTCTTAGTTCTTCTGCTATAATTATTGAGTTTGTAACCACGCGAATTCGGATGTTATCAGGCAAGTTTTGCGCCATAAAATATCCGACGGTTGCCTGCATGATAAATACTACGTCATTATCCTTTATCATTGAAACCGCTTTTTTGGCTATGGCCAGATAGTTTTCCTTAACCTCTGTGATATCTTTGCATGTGGTTTTGGGTGGCTTGCCGAAGGCGACCTGCCTTACGGGAATTGCGCCGCCATGGGTTCTCTTTAAGAGCCCCTTTTCTTCCAGTATTCTCAAATCCCGCCTTGCCGAATCATCAGAAATATTAAACTTCTCTTGTATCTCTGCAATAGATATTCTGCCCTTTGTAGAAATGATATCGAGAATTGCCCGATGCCTTTCTTCAATAAACATAGAATCTTCTCCTTTCTTGTTATTAATATAATCAGTGCCGACACTATTCATATTTGTTCATATTATGTCATGAATGTTCATGAGTTGCAATATTGTTTTTTGAATTTTCATTAAAATACGTGAACAATTATTAATAATCATTAATGATTGTGAATCGATCGTGAAATGTTCAACTGCATAAGATGAGTACTATATTTGGTTTCCATTGTCTATGGAAGGCATTATGGGTATTGTACTAAATGTGTATAAAGAACTGTTTCTTAACTTTGTCGGGTTATGAAATAATAAGTGAGCATTATAATGGTTTAACTCACATTCGGCATTTTGCACAACTGACATTAATGCTTTAAAGCGCATTGTTCAGGCCTGATTACTGCTTCTCTGAAAATCAAAGGCATGAAAGCTTCAAAATCAACGTTTTGGTAGGACTTCAGATGTAAAATGTAGAATACAATATATAGCAAATCTGAAATGGAAGGTGTACCAAATGAATATTTCTATCTCACCCCTTGATAATATGTATTTACATATCTTAAATAGAAGATTCATTGGTCCGGCGCAAGAACACATTCAAAGCATCATGGGTAATTTTACATATATGCATATGGCAGTAATTAAAAAGGAGAGATAAAGAATGATAAAACCGTACTTGTTAGTGGTCACAGGCAGACCGGGTTCGGGGAAGACAACATTTTCTAAGAAGCTGAGCAGTGAATTGTATCTGCCGTTAATTTCCCGGGATGAGATAAAGGAGGGATATGTAAATACATTTCAGAAACGGCATTCAGAGTTGCCTGATGATACGAATAAAGTTGTAACTGATATTTTTTTCGCCACAGTCAAAAACCTTTTGGATAGTAATGTGTCTTTAATAGCAGAGGCGGCTTTTCAGCATAAAGTATGGGAATCGAAGCTGGAGGCGCTTAAAAGTAAAGCTAAAATCTTCATGCTGATATGCAAGGTTGAGGATGAAATTGCCCAAAAAAGATATATTAGCCGTGGGCTGGATAATCCGATGAGAGAATATTTCCATGGCGATGAAGGTGTCGATCTCACAAGGAAAGGATATAAAGCAGAGGTAAAACCCTATGGTGAACCGAGATTAGATGTGCCCACCTTTTTTATTGATACTACAAACGACTATAGTCCATCCATTGATGAATTGCGATTAAAAATTTTCAAAGTGATACAGGAATGAACAAATGTTCGTTTATTATTGCATAAGCATACCCAATGGTATATAATGGTGACAAAAACAATTTAAGGCTGTAGTTAAGCTGGTTTGGCTTGTAGATTTCATTCTTTATATTCCGGCGCGGGAATAATGGCAGGATAGCCGGTGCAGAAAGCTTTAGTTCAAAAGAGGGAGGTATAATTTATGGATATGGATATAGTGATAGAGGTTAATCCTAAAATATCCGCTGACCAATTATGGGACTTTTATGTAAGAAATGATATTTGTGAGGTTGGCTATGGAAAAGAGACGGCAGCAAAGCCTTTAAATCATAGCAGCATAATAATTGGAGCTTTCCAGGGCGAGAAATTGGTAGGTATTGCCCGTGCCATGTTTGATGGCCTTTCGGGGGTAATAATGGAGTTTTGTCTGGAGCTAGAATTGCAGGGGAAAGGTTTGAAATATGAAAACGGCTCTTTAATTGAAAAGGATGCTTTTGGAATCGGCAAAAAAATGGGCGATATTCTGATAAATGAGTTAAGGAGGATGGGTGCAACCTTTATAAGTGCTTATATAGTTGAAGATTGCGAGGAAGAGTTTTATCAGTCCATCGGTCTTAAAGAGAATAAAGGGCACCGGGTCTACTACATTGATGAAAGACCATATGTATAGATGTTTGCTCTAAAGAGTATAGATGTATAGAAAAGCTGAAGGAAAAAGGCTATAAAATTATGCCTGATGAAAAAGGAGCATGGCGGTTTTTGAACGTTACGGCTGTCCCAGGTTTACAACTCCTGATGAACAGGGCACGTCATACTGGATGTATGTCATCATATAGAATGATTATTCCTTTTGAAGCTATAAAGTTTTGACCTTCCTCAAAAGAAGCTCTCATCCTTGCGTGCATAATTTTTTCCGATTCGGTAGAATATATATCTGTATGGGTGCGCACTTTGTTAAAAAATAAATTAAATTTCCGCATATCTATTGAAATAATACTATAAATAATGTAAAATAAACTTTGATGTAAAAAATCCCATATGGAATGTTTACTGCATCTGGCTGCAAAATGCGGCTATTATAAATAAATTGCTAAGGAGGTCGGAAAAATGGCAGTAAAGATAGGTATTAATGGTTTTGGTCGTATAGGCCGTCTTGTTTTTAGGGCTGCAATTAAAAACCCTAATGTTGAAGTTAAAGGTATAAACGATCCCTTCATCGATCTTGAGTACATGAAATATATGTTGACATATGATACTGTACATGGCAAGTTCGATGGAACAGTTGAAGTAAAAGGTGACAAGCTGGTTGTTAACGGAAAGGAAATTTCCGTATTTGCAGCTATGAACCCTGAGGAGATTCCATGGTCTTCCTGCGGAGCTGAGTACATAGTTGAATCAACCGGTGTGTTCACAGAAACTGCTAAGGCATCAGCTCACTTCAAGGGTGGAGCAAAGAAAGTTGTTATAAGCGCTCCTTCAAAGGATGCTCCGATGTTCGTTATGGGCGTTAACCACAACACATACACCAAGGATATGAACGTAGTATCCAACGCATCCTGCACAACCAACTGTCTTGCTCCTTTGGCTAAGGTTGTTCATGAAAACTTTGGAATCATTGAAGGTTTGATGACAACAGTTCACTCCTACACAGCTACTCAGAAGACTGTTGACGGTCCTTCAAAGAAAGACTGGAGAGGCGGCCGTGCAGCTGCAGCTAATATAATTCCTTCATCCACAGGTGCTGCAAAAGCTGTTGGAAAGGTTATTCCTGAATTGAACGGAAAACTCACAGGTATGTCCATGAGAGTTCCTACTCCTGATGTATCTGTTGTAGACTTGACCTGCCGTCTTGAAAAGCCTGCAACTTATGAGGAAATCAAGGCTGCTATCAAGAAAGCTTCAGAAAATGAATTAAAGGGTATCCTCGGATACACTGAAGACGAAGTAGTATCATCAGATTTCATAGGTGATCCTCGTACTTCAATATTTGACGCAAAAGCAGGTATATCCTTGAATGACAACTTTGTAAAACTCATCGCTTGGTATGACAATGAGTGGGGTTATTCCAACAAGGTTGTTGACCTGATTTGCCACATGGCTGAAGTTGACGCTAAATAATTAAAGATACTGATAAGTCCGGTTTGAATCCAAACCGGACTTTTGCATTTCAGGAAAACTTTTTGCTCTCAAGCTCTCTCCCTATCAATAATGCTGCAGTAATGCGGCTTTCGCAAAACCATTTAAAAGGGCTACTCTTACGGT
>ENA-OWPA01001089-OWPA01001089.1-bioreactor-metagenome-genome-assembly--contig:-NODE-1089-length-21689-cov-4.779336_pt1 | contig 21689 bp, 19 predicted proteins | sample MGYA00238139_ERZ651803 | MGnify/ENA primary metagenome ERZ651803 (study PRJEB26909, sample SAMN07631231) | bioreactor metagenome | isolation source: Switchgrass digestor | place: USA: Dartmouth... | reverse complement strand
GGGCGCTTAGCTCAGCTGGGAGAGCACCTGCCTTACAAGCAGGGGGTCATAGGTTCGAGCCCTATAGTGCCCACCATCAAAAGGATTCGGTTTCGAATCCTTTTTTTGCATTTATACTGCATATACGCCGCTGGACGGTGAAAATCCAACGTGCTCAGATATATTGTCTACCTTTTCATCCTATCGATGTTAATTAGCCTTTAGGGATATTGTCGCTTAAAACTTGTTGTTAATATAGGGCATACTGTAGTATAATAAAGTGTAGCAAAGGATATGTGACAATATCAAAGAGTGAAATTTCGGCCCAATATTCCATAATGCAAGCAGATTTTTGGATTTTCCTAAATTTATAGGCTGCTGGATTTAATAATTATTATTGAAATGCGATATCCATGACTGCTTCAAATTGGCTGTAGTTGTGAAATTCGTTACAGAATATATAAAATTAAGGGGGGATATTAAGTATGATTATTAAAGGTGGATCAGTCTGCAGTTTCGGTAATGGTTTTGAAAAAAAGGATATAATGGTAGAGGGATCAACTATAAAAAAGATTGATGGAGAAATAGATGCCCACGGAGAAGAAGTCATCGATGCGTCGAACTATTATGTATTGCCTGGTTTTATAGATATACATACCCACGGTGGAAATGGCAATGATACCATGGATGCGACTTACGAAGCACTGGACAATATGTCGAAATTTTATGCATCCAAGGGTGTTACCGCTTGCCTGCCGACGACCATGACAGCACCGATAAAAGATATAGTAAAGGCGCTGGAAAACATAAGGGATACTGTCAAACGTGGCACTTCGGGAGCAACGATACTGGGGGTCAACCTCGAAGGCCCTTTCATCAGCAAAAAGTATAAAGGCTCACATCCGGAAGAGTATATTGTAAATCCTTCTATTGAACTTATAGAAGGCTTCATTGAGAAATCAGGGGATAATATACGTGTGATGACAATTGCGCCTGAGCTTGACGGTGTAGATGAAATAATTGAGCATTTCAAAGGCCGTAACATAGTATTCTCAGCCGGTCATACTGCTGTAAATTATAAAGAAGGAATGAAAGCCTTTGAAAAAGGATTTAACCATGTTACCCATCTATTCAACGCCATGATGGGAATACATCATCGGGAGCCTGGTTTTACAGGGGCTGCACTGGATAACGATCAAGTTACCGTAGAGCTCATATGTGACGGTATTCATATAAACCCCGCAGTAATCAGAATGGTGGTAAAGTGCAAAACCTGTGGAAGAGTTGCTTTAATAACTGATTCTACAATGGCTGCCGGACTGGAAGACGGAGAATACAACCTTGGTTTTGAGAAAATATTTGTTAAAAACGGAGAGGCCAGGCTGGAGAACGGCGTACTGGCAGGAAGCACCCTTACACTAATTGATGCAGTAAAGAATATGGTAAATAAGTTTGGTATATCGCTTGAAGAAACCATACAAATGGCTACCTTGGTTCCTGCAAAGGCCATTCATGTCGATGACCGGAAGGGAAGCATTGATGTAGGTAAGGATGCGGATTTGGTTATTCTTGATAAAGACTTGAATGTAGTGAAGACAATAGTTATGGGAAGAGTAGTCTTCTCTGCAAAATAAGTCTGATTTATTTAAAATTCTAGTATAGCGGATATAGGATAGATGATTTTATATAATTATCTATCCTATATTTTTATGTTTTTAGGAACTGCCTAAAGAAAACAGTGACACAATTAAGAAAACAAATATAAATCAATTATGCTTAAATCAATAAAAACATATAATTATATGACAAATACTGGTATAATAAAATCATATGTTACAACATGTAAGCAGAATTATGGAACAAAACTATCTTTATATTAGGAGTGAATTTTATGCAATGCCCATACTGTGGTAAAGAGATGAGATATGGAGTAATTCAGAGTCCACATGAAATCAGTTGGAAACCTGAAAAAGGAAAGATTTTTGCATCTTCTCAATTTAGCAAAGGAGCGATTATTCTTTCTGAGTTTTCTTTTCTGAAAGGCTCATGTGTTGAAGCATACTGTTGCGATGATTGTATGAAAATCATTATAGATTATGGCGACAGAAAAATTTCAGAATAATATCATTTAATTTTTTGTTCGCCTTCTTTATAAAGTCATTTTGTTGTAACTTTTGACCTTATTCAGAGTAAATTAATTATTTTCCAGAATTAGTACTTGGTTTTAGTGCATTGTAATAATGAATGACAGAGGAACGTCTCCTTTTAAACATGGAAGTTTTATATAATTAATATATTATATGCATCAAGGATTACAAGCCAATCGACTAGTAAGCTTTAAGGAGTGTTAATTTAAGTAATACTAATAAGTAATACTAATAAGTAATACTAAAAGAAAGGATATACTATGCATATAATATATCCTTTCTTTAGTAATTCTAAATATTTCTTTTTATTAGGACTTGGTAAATTCATAAGGCTTTATTTATATGACTTTACTTTTTGCAGAGTCCTGTATAGCAGTTAAACCCTTCTCGTATATCATGGTGCAGTTTTTATTTGAGTGCTTTGCTTTGTACAGAGCTATATCGGCGGTTTTCAAAAGCTCCTGCTTGCTGCCGCAAAGGGTCGGATAGGTGGATATTCCAAAACTGCAGGTTGCAAATAGTACATTGTTGCCGTCAAGGCTTCGTATCATAGATTTTTCCAGATTGATGCGCATCCTCTCACTTACGGCAAAAGCTGTTTTGGTATCTGTGGAAGGGAGGATCACAACGAATTCATCGCCCCCATATCTTACAACAACATCAGTTTTGCGGATACATTTCATAAATATTTCTGAAACATGGATCAGCAAATAATCCCCTGATGCGTGGCCATAAGTATCATTTATGGCTTTGAAACAGTCTACGTCTATCATAATAATGCTGAGCGGCTGCTTTGACAGGTTGGAAACTTCTATCTGGTTTTGCAGGTACGTATCAAGGAAATCCCTGTTATAAAGCTTGGTAAGATAATCCGTGGTAGCCTTCCTGTTCAGTGCATTGAACTCATTTTTTATTGAAATAATCGGTCTTGCTATTTCTACGTATGATTTTATGGCTGCTATTGTTGCCTGGCTAAAAGATCCGTCTTTATTCTTATAGAGCTGTAATATGGATTTATAATGTTCTTCATCCACTATAGGTACGCAAAGATAGCTCCCTTTTCTAAACTTTTTTGTGTCCAGAGGACACCCACTGTCACTGTTCGGAGTTCCGCATATGTAATCCCTGCTCTTATTGAGCAGCGGGCAAAACTCGTAATGCATATCACATGCTGCGGCGTCCTCTGCCGAGATATCTTTCCAGGAAAAGCCGTTATCCTCATCCCTTGCCTTATAGACTATAGAAATCTTATCGGCTACGCGGAGCATTGAAATAAAATCCCTGAGGGTATCGTAAGCTTCAATGTCCGTTGATGAATGATGCAGTGCATCTATAAAGGTTTTAATCTTTTTTAGCTCCACCATCCGTATTTGCCGGCTTTTAAGCTTGCTTAAAGCTATAAAAGTCAGGATTATTAAAGCCGGCATCAGTATAGAGATGACAGAGGCAATAACGTTAAGAAACCTGGATACTGCCGGTGGCCGCTGGGATAAAATTAATGCAAAAAGTGCAAAAATCAGCACCCCTAGAAGTACATTCGTACCCACAGATATAGCAATAACTAAATAAGGTTTTGGCTCACCTTCCTGGAGTAACCTGTGCCTTAACATGGCTTGTCACCCCTTTCCACAGGTAGTATACATAATTTGGACTATAGCGTAAATAACACATCAAATACATATAGTCACATTGATAACCATATATTAACATATATTAGGTCAAACCTTCAATTACATAAATAAGAAATTTTTATTTCAAACCGCTCACTTTGTCAAATATCTCCTCTTCACTGAAGCCGGCTTCCTTTAAAGGCTGCAGCACATCCTTTTCAAGGTTGGGAACGTAGGATTTCAGAGCTTTGAAATTTCCTACCATCTTGTAATTGCCCATTGAAGCAGGAATAAGAATGGATTCGCCCTTTACGGCCTCTACTTTGCTTCCCTCCGATTCTATTACGCAGTGACCTTCTGTGAAAACGTAGACATGGAACTTCTGTCCCTTGGGATTTTCTTCTATAGCTCCATCTACATTGTATAACTCAACTGAGAAATACTTGTTGGCGACATAGAAGGTTTTATAGGAGTTGTCAGCGAGTTTGACGGTCAGACCTTCAGCCTTCTCCTTTCTGTTTTTGGCATTAAAATCAATCACATCCAGCGCTTTTTCTATATGCAGAGGTCTTTTATTTCCGTTGCTGTCCGTTCTGTCATAGTCGTAAACTCTATAGGTAGTGTCGGAATTCTGCTGAATTTCCGCCAGCATTATCCCTTCCCCTATAGCATGGACTAAGCCTGCAGGTATATTTATTACATCTCCGGGGAAAACCTCCACCTCTTTCAGACAGCTGGCGATATTGTTATTTTTTACGGCTTCGGCAAAAGTTTCTTTTGTAGTACCGGGAATAACGTCATATATGAGTTTCGCTCCAGGCTTGGCCGACATTATGTACCACATCTCGTTTTTGCCATACTCGCCGTTCTCATGGGTAAAGGCATAGTCATCATCCGGATGGACCTGGACCGATAGTTTGTTGGATGCGTCTATCAGCTTCACCAGCAGCGGGAATTTCCTAAGATCTTTATCCGGCAGAGCATCGCCTAAAACTTTCCTGCCATATCGGTCTATTAGCTCCTTAAGAGTCATGCCTGCAAACTCTCCGTTGGAAATCACGCTCAACCCGTTAGGGTGGCAGGATATTTCCCAGCTTTCTGCTACTATTCCATCGGGCAGGACTCTTCCTAATTTTTCAAAGTTTCTTCCGCCCCATACGTAATCTTTATATATAGGCTTAAACTTTAATGGATACATCATAATCTCTTTCCTCCGATTTTTAGTTCTTGTTTATATGATCTTTTGTACCGGTTCCGTGCAAAAAGACATGCCTCTTCAGTCCGTATCAGATTACCGGCATCAGGCCAACCCTTTGCATCGGGATGCCGGTCTGCTGTTCCGATAAACCACAAAGCTGTATGAACAGCACATTATAAATAGTTTACTATAACTTTATATTATTTACAATATTAATATGTTTACTATAAAAAAATCCTACTTGTATAATTTTTTTTATTATGATAGAATACTTATTTGTAATATCCTTGCTCTGCACTCGCGATGCAGGGCCTTAGTCCGGGAGGAGGTGAAGTCGAATGGTAAACAAATATGAATCTATCTTTATCATCAATACTGAAATCGGAGAAGACAACATTAAAGCTCTTGTAGAAAAGTTCAAGAACTTTTTGGAAACTTCGGCTCAATTGGAGAGTATTGATGAGTGGGGCAAGAGAAGATTAGCCTATGAGATAAAAGGTGTAAACGAAGGCTATTATGTACTTGTTAATTTCAGCGCAGATTCCAGTTTCCCCTCTGAACTTGAGAGATTATACAAGATAACCGACGGTATATTGAAATACTTGATTATTAAGAAGGATAAGTAAGGTGTGGTTGTATGAATAAGGTTATTTTAATGGGAAGGCTTACGAAAGACCCTGAATTAAGGTATACCAGTGTTAATAACACTGCTGTATGCAGCTTTACTCTCGCTGTCGACAGAAGGTTCTCAAGGCAGGGTGAGGAGAGGCAGACTGACTTTATACCGATTGTGGTTTGGAGTAAGCTGGCAGAGTTTTGCAGCAAGTATTTTCAAAAAGGCCGTCAGGTTGCCGTAGTCGGAAGAATTCAGACCAGGACATGGGATGATAACGAAGGTAAGAAGCATTATGTAACTGAAGTTGTGGCAGAAGAAGCGTATTTTGCCGACAGCAAGAAAGCTGATGATGTTCCTTCAAGCAGTAAGATATTCGGAACGCCGGATGCCGGACAGACCGATGGATTTTATCCGATGGAGGACGACGACGAACTGCCCTTCTAGCAAAGGGCGCTCGGACACTATATAGCTTTGGTATGTGCGCTTTTAAGCTGTCACTAAACTGATGGATTTTATAAATTAATGAGCGGATTGGCGATTTAATTGCCAGTTGAAGTGGAAGGAGGTTTTGAAATGCCTGGACAGAAAAAAGACAAGAACAACAGCAGAGATGGCTATGATAAGAGCGAAGGCAGAGGCGGCATGAGGGTTAGACGTGCAAAAAGAAAAGTGTGCGCCTTCTGTGTCGATAAAGTTGCTGATATAGATTACAAAGAAGTTGCCAAGTTGAGGAAGTATGTTTCCGAAAGGGGCAAGATTCTTCCCAGGAGAATATCAGGAAATTGTGCAAAGCATCAGCGCCAATTGACAGTAGCTATCAAGAGAGCAAGGCATATTGCTTTACTGCCATATACGGCGGAATAATTAAAACTCCCTGCAGTGCCGACTGTCAGGGAGTTTTTTTCTCTGCTTTTCCCGTGGATTGCTGTTTTATACAAAAAATGCTATCATATTAATGTCACTTGAAATATACACGGCAAAGCATTATCTTTTCTGCACCAATAAAAAAGTCTTACAGCCATGTGGTAAATATATATGGGAATAATGCAACATATTGATGGGGTGTTTATGCTTAAACTGGGTTTTTTAGGGCCTAAAGGTACCTTTTCGCAGGAAGCAATGCTGCAATATGCCGGGGGCTTAAAAGATTATAAGGCAGTGGAATATGGCACGATAAACGATTTACTGCTTTCCGTACAGGATAATATCATAGACGAAGCGGTAGTACCAATTGAAAATTCACTGGAAGGTGCGGTGAATGCTACTTTGGATATGCTCGCTTCGGAAGTGGATGTAAAAATAAAGGCCGAACTGGCTGTTACCATACGCCAAAACCTGTTGGTTGCAAAGGATACGGATATGAAGGATATCAGATGTATTTTATCGCATCCGCAGGCTATAGGACAGTGCAGAAAATACATAGATAGCAAATTTCCGGGCGTGCAAATAAAATATGTATACAGCACGGCGGCAGCAGCGGAGGAAGTGGCTCGAGGTGACGGAAGTTTAGCAGCAATAGGCTCGATGGCAGCAGCTGATGTTTACGGACTTAAAGTGCTTGCCAAGGATATTCAGGATGGGGATTCAAACATTACAAGATTTGTGGTGGTCTCCAAGGAAGACGGGGTAAGGACAGGCAGGGACAAATCCTCCATTGTGTTTTCCACTGAAGATAAGCCGGGAAGCCTTTACAGGATTCTGGACATATTCAACCTGTGGGATATCAATATGACCAGGATCGAATCAAGGCCTGCAAAAAATCAGCTGGGAAGGTACATTTTTTTTATAGATGTGCTGGGACACAGAGAGGATGACGATCTAGCCGATGCTCTGAAAATGGTAAGAAGGAAGGTGTCCTTCTACAAGTTTCTGGGTTCTTATCCATGTCTCAAGGAAGGGTATTCCGCTATAGAACGATGAAGCCCTAAACAGTGTGTTTTGTGGGAAATAGACAAAACAACATGGTTTAGTGATATAATATTCTAGCGGATCATTACCCTGAATATGAACTTGGAGTGGTTATATGGCTTTGCATGACAAGGATATAGACATCACAAGGAATATTAAAATCATAGAGTGGTTGAAAAGCGAGCTGCTGACCGATATAGCGAACCTTTTTAAAGTTCTGGCCAACGGAATAAAGGAAGAGGTCCACGAGACGGTTACAGACACACTGTCCAATATAATATTGATATCCTACCTTTTGGGAAGGCGTTTGGGAATAAGTTATAATGCAATTGAACTCAAAATTGAGAATAAAGTTAAGTTAGGCTTAATAGAGAATCATGATGTGGAAAAATATTATGGGGATTTATCTGAACTGGCTAAACACCTTAACTCATCACGAATCAGAGATAATCGACGGAAACCCTGATGAGTGATGGGTAATACGGTGTGATGCGGATTTTCTTTCAGGGAGATAATGATGGATAATAAAAAATTTTCAACCGTTTTTATACCGCGGGCAAGTTTTTATCTATGGGTCATTCTGGTTCTGGTGGCGGTAATAGGCGTGCTGAACTGGCTAATCGCCATACCGGGGCTGGTTCTCCTGATCGCCCTGGTATATTATCATTTCAGATCCAACTATAGGAGAAAGCATGAGATAACCAGATATATAGAAAATCTCATGTTCAATATTGACACCGCCACAAAGGATACACTGCTGAATTTTCCCATGCCGCTGGTAGTTATACAGCTCGATGGCACTATCATATGGTACAATTCATCCTTCAGGAAGATCTTCGAAGGCAAGGATCTGCTGGAGAAGACTATAGGTTCCTTTGCGGAAGGACTTCAGTCCGATTACCTGCTGAATGGTGAACCTAATATTTCTAAAAACATCACTATCAACAACAAAAGCTATAATGTCCTGGGAAATATCGTCAAGACCGACCATAAAAATGAAAATGATGAATACATACTTTTGCTGTATTTCATAGAAAATACGGAACTGGTGGAACTTAAAAAGAGGTATGAGGATGAAAAAACCTCGGTATGTATAATAATTATCGATAACTATGACGACCTTATGCAGAGCATGGAAGGTGCCATGCAGCCACAGGTACTGGCGGAAATAGACAAAAAGCTTGTGGAGTGGGTAGGCTCCACCGGAGGTATTCTTAAAAAATATGAACGGGATAAATACCTATTTGTATTCGAGAAAGCGCATTTAAAGGGATTCATAGATAAAAAGTTCGATATTTTAGACAGTGTAAAAGAAATAAATACCGGAAATAAAATACCTGTCACTTTAAGCATGGGCTTTGGCATAAACGGGAGTTCCTTCCTGGAGAGCTTTAATTTTGCCGCGGCCTCCATAGATATAGCATTGGGGAGGGGCGGAGACCAGGTAGTCATCAAGGATGGAGAAAAATTCAGCTTCTACGGCGGAAAAACCAGAGAGCTGGAGAAGCGCACAAGGGTCAAGGCCAGGGTTATTGCTTATGCCTTGAGAGAATTCATCGACCAGTCCCCTCTGGTTTTGATAATGGGTCATGAAAAGGCCGATGTGGATTCTCTCGGCGCTTCCCTTGGCCTGTATAGGATTGTCAAAGAAAGAGGAAAAAATGCCCATATCGTGCTTAATGAAGTGAATTCTTCCATTAAAAATATAATGTCAAAGATAGAGCAGGACCAGGCTTATGATGGGGTATTTATAAGCGGGGATACAGCTATGGAAATCGTAGATAACAATACGCTGCTTATCGTTGTTGACACCCATCGGCCAGGCTTTACGGAATGTCCTGAACTGCTGAAGCAAACCAGCCAGGTGGTTGTTATAGACCATCATAGAAAAGGTGCGGATTTTATCCAGGATGCGGTGCTCACATACCAGGAAATATACGCTTCTTCCACCTGTGAACTGGTCACTGAAATACTGCAATACGTGGGGGATAAAATCAAACTGAGGCCAATTGAGGCTGAAGCCCTTTATTCCGGTATTGTAGTTGATACTAAGAACTTCACCTTCAAAACAGGAGTCAGGACTTTTGACGCTGCTTCCTTCCTGAAAAGGCAGGGTGTGGATACTATATCTGTAAAGCAGCTGTTCCAGAATGACCTGGAAACATATATTAATATATCCAATGTGGTGATGGCGGCGGATATCATAGATGACAGGATAGCCATATCGGTATGCCCGCCGGATATGAAGGATGCCCAGTTGATAGCCGCCAAATCTGCGGACCAGCTTCTGACCCTCACAGGAATTGCCGCTGCTTTTGTGCTCTGCCATGCCAACGGTGAGGTGGCTATAAGCGGAAGATCTTTGGGAGATATCAATGTGCAGATGATCCTTGAAAAATTAGGAGGCGGAGGACATCTCTCGGTTGCGGGTGCGCAGCTTCAGGGAATTTCAATGGAAGATGCGGTCGAAAAGCTAAAATATGCTATAATAGAATATATAAATGAAAGCAATAATGAAAAGCAATAACAACAGCGAATTGTCGGTGATGATTAAAAAAGTTCCATACGATAGACATTCGATAAATATTGATGCCGGCTCAGGAAAAAGGCAGCCGGCTGGCTGCGTTTCATCAGTGGTTGAAAATTAATGAACCAAAGAGGAGGTTATGTTATGAAAGTCATATTGAAACAGGACGTTAAAGGCCTTGGAAAAAGTGGAGAAATGCATGAGGTCAGCGACGGATATGCAAGGAATTTTCTTTTGCCAAGGGGATTGGCAGTGGAAGCCAATGCAACTAATATAAATGAAATGAATGTAAAAAAAGAAGCCGAAAAGATGCGCAAAGACAAGGAACTGGCTAAAGCTAAGGAGCTGGCTGAAAGGTTAAAGGACATAACAGTGGTTATAAAGGCGAAGGCCGGTGAGAACGGCAAGCTGTTTGGCTCCATCACCAGCAAGGAAATAGCGGATAGGCTGAAGAGCGACTTTAAGATAGATATAGATAAAAGGAAAATACATCTTCCCGATGCGCTGAAATCCCTTGGTACGACAGAACTGGATGTGAAGCTGTACCCTGAGGTTAGCGCAAAGCTTAAGGTAAGGATCGAGCAGGAATAAATGCTGAAAGCGTGATATCAAACATTATTCATGGATATGATTTGGCGGTTGTGCCGGTGTTTTACCGGGACAACCGCTCATGCATGATGTGTATATGACCAAAAAGCTTTGGTTGTATTTTTATATTAAGAGTAAGCTTAATTATTAAAATTGATTAAATAAGAGGTAATGCTATGGATATTGGTTCACTGGGAAGAATACCCCCGCAGAGTATAGAAGCAGAACAGTCCGTGTTGGGATCCATGCTTCTTAACAGGGAGACTATACCGATAGTAACCGAAATTATAAAACCAGAAGATTTTTACAGGGAAGACAACAAGGAAATCTATGAGGCCATTCTGGATCTTTTTGACCGGGGCGAACCAATTGATTTGATAACCGTGTCGGAACAGTTGAAGTTAAGGGGGACAATGGACGGGATAGGAGGCTTAGAATACCTCACCTATCTGGCCAATTCTGTGCCGACTACTGCAAATGCCAGGCATTATGCGCAAATCGTCGAGGAGAAATCCATTTTAAGAAATCTGATAAAGGCTTCCAGCGAGATTGTAAACATGGGATATGAAGCTTCGGAAGAAGTTAACTATGTCCTGGATAAGGCGGAGAAAAGCATATTTGACATACTGCAGAAGCGAAACCTCAAAGGCTTCACCCCGATAAAGGAAGTGCTGGTGGAGACTTTTAACAAGCTGGAAGAACTTTACAACAATAAAGGGCATGTAACAGGAATACCTACAGGGTTCAGCGATCTTGATTTCAAGACCTCAGGGCTTCACAACTCGGATCTGATATTGATTGCTGCCCGGCCTGCCATGGGGAAGACGGCATTTGCCCTTAATATTGCCCAACATGCTGCAGTTCACGAAAAGGTTCCTGTAGCCATATTCAGCCTTGAGATGTCCAAAGAACAGCTTGTGAACAGGATGCTTTGCTGCGAAGCGATGGTGGACAGCCAAAAGATGAGAACCGGAAAGCTGGAGGATGATGACTGGCAAAAGGTTGCCAAGGCTTTGGGGCCTCTGTCTGAAGCTCCGATATACATAGATGATACCCCTGGCGTTTCAGTAATGGAGTTAAGGGCGAAATGCCGAAGACTTAAGCTGGAAAAAGGTCTTGGCCTTGTAGTGATAGACTACCTGCAGCTCATGCAGGGTAGAGGGAAGAGTGACAGCAGGCAGCAGGAGATATCGGAAATATCCAGATCATTGAAAATCCTGGCGAAGGAAATCAATGTCCCTGTCATTACCCTTTCCCAGCTCAGCCGTGCCCCGGAGGCCAGAACAGACCACAGGCCGATGCTGAGCGACCTCAGGGAGTCGGGGGCTATAGAGCAGGACGCGGATATAGTAATGTTTTTGTATAGGGATGATTATTATAATCCTGATACGGAAAAAAAGAATATTGCTGAAGTGATATTGGCCAAACATAGAAACGGTTCGACCGGGACGGTGGAACTGGTATGGCTCGGGCAGTATACAAAATTTGCAAATCTGGAAAAGTTCAGAGGATAGGTGGTTAGTTGCCAATTAGAATATGCTGAAAGATAGGATACTGGATACCATCAATAAGTATAAACTGATAGAAAAGGGAGAAGGTGTGGTCGTTGGTGTTTCCGGCGGCCCGGATTCTGTATGCCTTTTGCACGTATTGAATTCCCTTTCGGAAAACTTAAAGCTCAGGCTGTTTGCGGTTCATATAAACCATATGCTGCGCGGTGAAGAGGCAGATGCTGATCAGAAATATGTAGAAAGCTTGTGTGAAAAACTCGGGGTGCCTTTGTATGTGCGTTCCTTTGACATAGGTGGAATTGCTGCCCGGGAAGGCATTTCCCTTGAGGAAGCCGGCAGGGAAATCCGATACCGCGAGTTTGATAAAATATCCCGGGATGTGGGCGCTGATAAAATAGCTGTAGCCCATAACAGGAATGACCAGGCTGAGACCGTGCTTATGAATATTATGCGCGGTACAGGCATGGATGGACTGAAAGGGATGGATTTTAAACGTGGAAATATAGTCCGGCCCCTTTTGGAAATAGACAGAAAGGATATTGAGGAGTATTGCAGAATCCATTCGTTAAACCCCAGAACTGACAGCTCCAATCTGGAAAGCTTATATACAAGGAATAAGATACGTCTTGAATTGATACCGCATATGAGCAGGCTGTCCGGGACAGATATAACGGAAAGCCTTTTCAGGATGTCGAGACTTATCAAAGAGGATAGCGAGTTCATAGAAGATGCAGCAATTCAAGCTTTTTGTGAAAGCACTTCAGCAAAGGATGCCGGGGAAATATGTTTGGATGTTGAAAAGCTGAAGAAAAATCCCCCGGCAATATTAAAAAGAGTAATCCGCTTGGCAGTGAGGGAAATCAAGGGTAATCTGAAAGGCATTGAAAATGTGCATGTGGAAAAGGCTGTAGATCTGTGCATAAACGGTCAGACGGGAAAACAGATTCACCTTCCTTCCGGGCTTAAGATATCAAAGTCTTACAATGTTCTTAAGATATCCAAAATCAAAGACCTTAAAAAAACACCGGCCTTTTGCGAACAGGTTAAAATACCGGGTACGACTGTGGTTGAACATCTCGATGCTGTTCTCACCGCCGATATTTTGCCCAATGACGGAGATTTTTCATTCCAAGGAAATGTCAAAAACCGGTCCCTGGTTCAATTTTTTGATTATAATAGGCTCTATGATGGAATATATATCAGGAATAGAAAAAATGGTGATGTTTTTAAGCCATATAAATCCAATGGGACAAAAAAGCTTAAAGAATATTTCATTGATTGCAAAATTCCTAAAGAGATAAGAGATGAAATACCCGTCATTGCCTGCGGCAACGAAATAGTTTGGATAATCGGGCATAAAATAAGTGATAAATTTATAGTAACTGAAAATACTAAAAACATATTAAGGCTAGAATATAAATGCGCAAAGTAATAGCTGGTATTTATTGTGTTTTATTTTCGTTTATGTTAATATATTAGTTAATATTGGGCAAAAGTGAAGTAAATAACAGGTTGCAAGATACAGATATTTTGGATATAGATTTTGACAGCTTTTTATTATTCAGAATGAGGAGGGAGCTATTTGAAGTATTTCAAGGGATTAAGTTTTTATATAGTACTTTTCGTAATAATTATTTTTGTCCTTATGATGTTACAAGGTACTGATAATCCTCAAGAAAAAAATTATTCGGATCTGTTGACTGAAATAAACAATTCCAATGTAAAGACAATTGTGCTGCAGGGTAATGAGGCCACCGTAGAGTTTGTTAACAATCCGGATCCTGATTCAAGAAATAGGTATCTGGTAAATATACCATCCGTAGATTCGTTTACTGAATTGGTCAATGATGCGGTCTTGAATAACAAAGTGAAGACCTTTAGGTATACACCACCACCATCACCTCCGTGGTGGGTAGCTATACTGCCAACTTTAGGATTGATAGTGGTATTTGTGCTCTTTTGGGTGTTTTTTCTCCAGCAGTCCCAGGGTGGTGGAGGAAATAGGGTGATGTCCTTCGGCAAAAGCAGGGCTAAAATGACCACCGACGATAAAAGGAAGATAACCTTTGACGATGTTGCTGGTGCAGATGAGGAAAAAGAAGAGCTGAAGGAAATAGTTGAATTCCTTAAGCAGCCCAAGAAGTTTGTGGAACTGGGAGCCAGGATTCCCAAAGGCGTTCTGCTGGTGGGACCTCCCGGTACAGGAAAAACCTTGCTGGCAAAAGCAGTTTCAGGAGAAGCCGGGGTTCCATTTTTCAGCATAAGCGGTTCGGACTTTGTGGAAATGTTCGTGGGTGTCGGTGCTTCCCGTGTAAGGGATTTGTTTGAACAAGCGAAGAAAAATGCTCCGTGCATTGTGTTCATAGACGAGATAGACGCAGTAGGAAGGCATAGAGGCGCTGGCTTAGGCGGCGGACATGATGAACGGGAGCAGACACTTAACCAGTTACTGGTGGAAATGGATGGTTTTGGGGTCAATGAAGGTGTTATAATACTGGCTGCTACAAACCGTCCTGATATTCTGGACCCTGCCCTTTTAAGACCTGGCAGATTCGACAGAAGAGTTGTAGTGGGACTGCCGGATGTAAAAGGAAGGGAGCAGATACTTAAAGTTCATGCGAGAGGAAAGCCTTTGGGAGACGATGTTCATCTGGATGAGCTTGCCAAGAGCACTCCCGGATTTACCGGAGCTGATCTGGAAAATCTCCTGAACGAAGCGGCTCTCCTGGCTGCAAGAAAGAACAAGCGTCAGATAAATATGGAAGAAGTCAAGGAAGCAACCTTTAAAGTAGTCATGGGCCCCGAAAAGAAGAGCAGGGTTATGAGCGAGAAAGAGAAGAGGCTTACGGCATATCATGAAGCAGGCCATGCTATAGCGGTAAAGGTAGTGTCCACTACCGACAGGGTGGACAGAATATCCATAATTCCTTCGGGAATGGCAGGAGGATATACCTCCTTCAAACCCGATGAAGACAAGAGATACCATACCAAGTCCCAGTTGATGGAGTCCATAGTGATTGCGCTGGGAGGAAGAGCAGCAGAAGAGATCGTGCTGGGAGAAATAAGCACAGGAGCTTCCGGAGATCTGAAGCAGGCTAATAACGTGGCAAGAAGCATGATAACCAAATATGGTATGAGCGAAAAACTTGGAAACCTCATTTTCGGAGATGAGAATGATGAAGTTTTCATCGGCCGCGATTTAGCTCATTCCAGGAATTACAGCGAGGAAGTTGCAGCCGCTATTGACAAGGAAGTCAAGAATATAATAGACGAAGCATATCAGAGGTCAAAGACTGTATTGATGGAAAACATAAATAAGCTGCATAAGCTTGCAGAAGCCCTTCTGGACAAGGAAAGAATCGAAGGGGAAGAGTTTGAAGAAATATTTGCAAATGCTTAGTAAGCATAGGGCATGCTGCACGTGGTGTAGAAAGCAGTATGCCCTTGTTTGCTGGAAATAAGCGGTATTTCTCCATACCCCGGCATGGATTTGAGACGGTGTTTATTCTTGGAGTCATTTTCAGTGGTGATTTCCAACGGTGATTTCCAAAAGTGAGATGATGTTTTGTCTGGATTTGATGTTTGGCTTGACTTGAAATAGCATGTATGATAGATTTTAGATGGGTTTTTGTTGAATAAAGCTTTTCAGTAGAATTAATTTTTAATATAATACGGAGAACCTTATCAAGAGAGGTGGAGGGACTGGGCCCTATGAAACCCGGCAACCGGCTTATTGCATCGGTGCCAATTCCTGCTGGCTGTATATGCAGTCGGAAAGATGAGGATAGAAAAGGACCTCTTCTTCCAAGAGGCTTTTTTTATAAATAATTAATGAAGCAGTATGGCAGACAGTATCATATTATTTATCTCTGTTTAAGATTAAGGAGTGTTTATTATGGGAAGAAGATTATTTACTTCAGAATCAGTTACCGAAGGGCATCCGGATAAAATCTGCGATCAGATATCCGATGCCGTATTGGATGCAATTTTAGCAAAGGATCCGGCAGCGAGAGTAGCTTGTGAAACAGCTGTGACCACCGGCCTGGTGCTGGTTATGGGTGAGATAACCACCAATTGCTACGTGGATATACCTGATATCGTTAGAAAGACAATAAGAGAGATAGGTTATGATAGGGCAAAATACGGTTTTGATGCGGAAACGTGTGCTGTTCTGACCTCTATTGATGGTCAGTCTCCTGATATTGCCATGGGCGTGGACAAGGCATTGGAAGCCAAAACCGGGGAGATGACTGAAGATGAAATTAATGCCATAGGTGCCGGGGATCAGGGAATGATGTTCGGTTTCGCATGTGATGAAACTCCGGAACTAATGCCCATGCCGATTTCACTGGCTCATAGAATTGTGAAAAGATTAAGCAGCGTGAGAAAGGACGGAACCCTTCCCTATCTTCGCCCGGATGGTAAGTCCCAGGTGACAGTTGAATATGATGGGGACAAGCCTGTCAGAATAGACACCGTTCTGGTTTCCACCCAGCATGGCCCTGAAATTGACCATGATACCATCGAAAGAGATATAATAGAAAAGGTAATAAAGCCTACATTGCCGGAAAGTCTGGTTGACGACAGGACAAGGTTCCTCGTAAATCCTACGGGCAGGTTTGTTGTAGGTGGACCTCAGGGGGATTCAGGACTTACGGGAAGAAAGATAATTGTTGACACATACGGAGGCTATGCAAGGCATGGTGGAGGAGCATTTTCAGGAAAAGATCCCACCAAGGTGGACCGTTCAGCGGCTTATGCTGCCAGGTATGTGGCAAAAAATATAGTTGCTGCAGGTCTTGCCCGTAAATGTGAAGTCCAGCTGGCCTATGCTATAGGGGTTGCCAGGCCGGTATCCATAATGATTGATACTTTCGGGACAGGCATAATTCCGGAAGACAAGCTGGTGAGCCTGGTAAACAAGCATTTTGATCTCAGGCCTGCCGGCATAATTAAAACTCTGGACTTAAGGAGACCTATATACAGAAAGACAGCGGCATATGGGCACTTTGGAAGAAATGATGAAGACTTTACATGGGAGAAGACCGATAAGGCTGAGATTCTAAGAAACGAGGCCCTGCATTTATAATATGAAATATATATGTTGGATTCCCTTTTGGGTAGAAAACCGGACAGCACATACTGTCCGGTTTTTTTAGTGTAACAAATGCCACCCTGAAGCATATCATATAGGTACGGGGGGATGGTATGGGTAAAATACTTTTTGAAGTGGTTGTAAGCGTTTTGGCCATATACGGAGCTATTACCCTGGCTTCACAAATTATCAATTCCATACGTTGTGGCAAGTATAGAAAGAATCCCGGAATAAAATTGATACTGGCAGTAAAAAACCAGGAAGATGTGATAGAGGGAATCATTCGGGGAATATATAGAGCAGGGCTGTTGGAGAAGGCAATGTGCAGCGGGCACCTCACAGTTCTGGATATGGGTTCGAAGGATGATACGGTAAAGATTCTTATGAAGCTCAAGAAATATTACCAGGATTTTGATGTAGCAGAAGCCGGGGATATTAATGCTGTATTGGAATGCTTCAGCAATAAAGATCCTGAAGAGGCTTCCCGCACAGTGAAAAATCTATGAATTGCCGGCAATACATATTGGGCTTTTATTAAGCAGCAATTTGGTTTATACTTAAATTACATCCTATCGATTTTTCTATAAAATAACTCGACCGACTTTACTAACTAATTATACTGACTTTGCAGTTGCTTATGGAGACTATTTACAGATGAACAACCGGAACGGACACGGAATTTTGGGTACAACCGGCGAGTTTAATAAATGTGCATGAGGGTAGTAAATGGAATCATATGTTACAATTGAAGGGACTGTGGAGGAGATAATTTTCTCCAACGAGGCCAATGGATATACTGTTTGTGATATAAAAGTGGATAAGGATACTATAACTGCAGTTGGATACATGCCTTTTGTAAGTGCAGGAGAAACCCTTAAGCTGTCCGGAAAGTGGGTAAATCACCCGGATTACGGTGAACAGCTTAAGGTTGAAATGTATGAGAAAGTGCTGCCTAAAACCACAGATGATATAGAAAGATACCTGTCGTCGGGAATTATCAAAGGAGTAGGTCCCGCAACTGCCCGGAAAATAGTTGACAGGTTTGGAGAGGATGCTCTCGATATCATTCAGTATAATCCGGAACGCTTGTCGGAAATAAAAGGAATTAGTCTCGATAAAGCCATAGCTATTGGACAAGCCTTTGATGAACAGAGAGAGCTTAAGTCGGTGGTCATGTTTTTTCAACAGTATGGGATCAGCCCCACCTATGCCGCCAAAATATATAAAGTGTTTGGAGAAAATACCATAAATGAAATCAAGACAAACCCTTACAGGCTTGCTGATGAAGTGTTCGGAATAGGGTTTAAGAAGGCTGACAGGATAGCTATGAATCTTGGTATTGACCCGGTTTCCATTTACAGGATACGCAGCGGTATAAAATATGTCTTGTCCCAGGCTGCAGGCGCCGGGCATACATATTTGCCGGATGAAGATCTCAAAAACCATGCATCGGAGCTTCTGAATGTAAGGCTGGAGAGCATTGATGATGCTATGGCTTCCCTCTTGTTGGATAAATCTGTTTGTGTGGAAAGGGAGGGGAGCTTCAACAGGGTATACCTGAGTTCCTTTTACAACGCTGAAATCGGAGTAAGCAGGAGGCTGGCCGAACTTTCCATGGTAGATTTCAGCGGCAATCTGGATGGCTTTGAGGAAAGGATAGAGCGAATACAGAAGGAGGAAGGCATAGCACTGGCAGATATGCAGGTCACTGCCATCCGGGAAGCATTAACCGGTGGAGTGCTGGTTATTACCGGTGGCCCTGGTACCGGGAAAACTACCATCATTAAAAGCATCATAAAACTCCTTTCCCATGAAGGTTATGAGATCGCTTTGGCAGCTCCGACCGGCAGAGCGGCAAAAAGAATGTCTGAAGCTACCGGTCATGAGGCAAAAACCATCCATCGTCTTCTGGAAATCGGTTATATGGGGGAGGAAACAGAACTGGTTTTCCTTAAAAATGAAGAGAACCAGTTGGAAGCAGATGTGGTTATTATCGATGAAATGTCCATGGTGGACGTGCTTCTCATGAATCATCTGCTAAAGGCTATCAGGCCCGGAACCAGGCTTATACTGGTAGGAGATGCCGATCAGCTTCCTTCTGTTGGAGCGGGAAACGTTTTGAAGGATATAATAGCAAGTAAAGTCATAAAGACGGTAAGACTTACAGAAATCTTCAGGCAGGCCGAAGAGAGCATGATAACCGTGAATGCCCATAGGATCAACAGAGGCGAATACCCATACCTGAATAAGAAGGAAAAGGACTTCTTTTTCCTTTCCAGAAATAATGCCGACGATATACTTCGAACCATAGTGGATCTTTGCATAAGAAGACTGCCTAAAACCTATGGCTATGACCCGATGAAGCATATACAGGTTTTAACTCCCACACGGAAAGGGACTGTAGGAGTGACAAACCTTAATATAGAGCTTCAGAAAGCACTGAATCCCCCAAGTAAAGATAAAAACGAGAAAATATTCAGGGATTATATTTTCCGAGAAGGGGATAAGGTCATGCAGATAAAGAACAATTACAACCTCAGGTGGAAAAAAAGCTCCGACCCTGATATTGATGGAGTTGGGGTGTTTAATGGGGATGCCGGGATAATTCTAAAAATTAATAATGAAGAAGAATTTATAGAGGTGCTGTTTGAAGATGACAGGGTTGTAGAATATGATTACAGCATATTGGATGAAATTGAACCGGCTTTTGCAGTTACCGTCCACAAGAGCCAGGGCAGTGAATTTCCCGTTGTGATAATCCCATTGTATCCGGGACCCCAGATTCTTATGACCCGAAATCTTCTTTATACCGCCATCACCCGGGCTAAAAACCTTGTCATCCTTGTAGGTCAAGAAAGCACATTGAGGGATATGATCAATAATGAAAGGGAAACCTTGAGATATTCAGGTCTTAAAGACAAGCTGGAAAACATTTTTCTTGGACCGCAAGGAGTGATGGACATGCTTGGCCATACCAGGAATATCCCTTAGGAGGTTAAACCATGTTCTCACGCCTGCTCAATCTGATATTTCCCCCGAAATGCATTTTTTGCGGAGGCATACTGGATGCCGGATCAGATATTTTTATATGCGATGACTGCTACCCCAGTATACCCTTCATGAAAGCTGATTATCTTGGCAAGAGTGGAAATTACTGCGATTCCATAATATGTGCCTGTGAATATACAGGAGTGATTAAGGAGTCTTTAAAAAGATATAAATTTTATAACAAGCCTGGCTATTACAGCACTTTCGGATGGATTTTGTCGGAAAAAATAAAAAAAGTGACAAATTTTCACAAATTTGATATAATTATAAGTGTACCTTTGCACAAAAACAGAGAGAAGACACGAGGCTATAACCAGTCTCTGTTGATTTCCAGGGTTGTTGCAAAAACACTCGGCATTCCTGAGTGTTCATGGCTCCTTGAAAGAGTCAGGGATACCCACAGCCAGAGCCTGTTGGGCATGCATGAGAGGCATATAAACATCAGGGAAGCCTTTCGGGTCACCTATGCCAGCAAGGTGAGAGACAAGGAGATATTGCTGATTGATGATATCCTGACGACCGGAAGCACTGTCGAAGAATGCGGAAGAGTTTTGAAGGAGTGCGGAGCAAAGCATGTTACAGCAGCGGTGATTGCTTCTGGAAGGAAGTATTAGAAATGCCGGGATATGCTATATAGCAGGGATTAGGGAGAAAGTCTGAGATCTTAATTATTCTTGAAGTTTATCTTGACTTACGATGTTTGCATACAAAAATGGAATTCCCAAATAACCAATCTACCGGAGGTGATGAATAAATGCCGGATGTACGAAATTGCAAAAGGTGTGGAAGAGTATATAATTACATAGGAGGACCTCCGCTGTGTCCTGTTTGCAGGGATGAAGACGAGCAGGAATACAAGAGGGTAAAGGAGTACCTCTATGAGTACCCGGGAGCGACCATGACTCAAGTGTCGACGGAGCTCAACGTCAGCGTGGAGAAAATTAAGCGATTCCTGAAAGAAGGCAGGCTTGAAATTGTAAATGACGACCCCAATTTTATACTTCAGTGTGAAATGTGTGGAAAATCGATAAAAACCGGACGCTACTGCAATGCGTGTGAAAGGGAGCTCACCAGCGGCTTTAAGAAAATATCGGACAGCTTTAGGCCAAGAAGGGATGATACCCTTTCACGAGATTTAAGGATTCGTTATATGTCAAAGGATAGGATTCGTTATATGTCAAAGGATCAAAAGGGTAAAAAATAAAGGACAGATTCAAGAGGATGCAGGAAACTCCAACCATGAGGTTAATAGCTTGCGATTTTAGTCTATTATTTTCTGCTCAGAGTTTAGTGATTTATCAATATCAGAAATCCAGCTAAGAAAATATTATCCGATAATAGAATTTCATCAAATTTATAGATTAGCTGCTTTTAGATTCATATCTTAAGCAGCTTTTTTATTCTAGGCTCAGTATGATTTATCAAGATCTTTTCCTTAATCTGGAAGCAAAAATATGAAATA
>ENA-OWPA01001087-OWPA01001087.1-bioreactor-metagenome-genome-assembly--contig:-NODE-1087-length-21709-cov-4.327385_pt1 | contig 21709 bp, 21 predicted proteins | sample MGYA00238139_ERZ651803 | MGnify/ENA primary metagenome ERZ651803 (study PRJEB26909, sample SAMN07631231) | bioreactor metagenome | isolation source: Switchgrass digestor | place: USA: Dartmouth... | reverse complement strand
CCATGCCGGAAACTGCAAGAACCGTGCCTAAAACGCCTCCTGCTGCAGTTACAAACAGGATGGGACCGACTGTTTTCAATGTGCTGTCGGTTAAGCTGTAAAACTCTTTCATTTTCCCGGTGTCAGCCAGCAGCCATACACCAAACAGGGTACCTACAGCAAGAGCTATTATAGGTGTGCCCAGGAATGTGAAGAGAGTAAGGGCAGTACCGGTCCAACGTGCCATAGAAGCGATGGAACCCATGGCCATAAGTATAATCGGTACTATGATGGGGCTAAGGGCGAGCATTCCGTTAGGCAGACGTCCATATTCAGCTACAATTTGTTCATAGGTCTTTACTATTTCGCCATCTTTTACTGCCGCATCGGCCTCATCACCGGATTTAACCTTTTTCCCTATAAATCTTGCATAAAAGTATGAAGCCACCAGGGCAGGTATTGAAACCAACGCACCCATTCCCATAACCAGAAGCATATTATTTCCAACGCCAAGAGTGTTGGCGGCAGCAATAGGTCCCGGTGTCGGAGGAATGAATACATGGGAAGCATACAATCCTGCAGACAGGCAAAGCGTCATTGCCACACTGCTTGCTTGTGTACGCCTTACAAGAGCTCTACGGATAGGATTTAAGATAACAAAGCCGCTGTCACAGAAAACGGGGATGGAAACAACCCAACCCATTAGCAGCATAGCGAGGTCGGGACGTTTTTTTCCAACCAGCTTGACAACCATATCCGCCAGTTTGAATGCAGCTCCGGTTACCTCAAGAATGGTGCCTATCAAAGCACCCAGGATAATAACTATACCAATACTGGTAAAAGTGCCGCTGAAACCTGCTCCGATAACGTTAGCCAGGCCCTGTACCACAGTGCCGTCATCTTTGGTAACGTTTACCAGAGGGATGCCCGCAACAAGTCCCAAAATAAGCGATACGCCCATGATGGACAGGAAGGGGTGGATTTTCAGCTTGGAAATTGCCACAATCATTACGATGATGGAAACCACAAACGCAATAATAAGACCAAATCCAGACATAAGACTGCCTCCTTAATAATTTTTTTGACCCTTAGCCTTGGCTTAAGGTCCGGCAAATTGACGAAAGCTCTGCTTATGCAAGCTTTCCGGCTACAAAGATGTGTTTTTTACATCTAATATAATACAGGCTTTCATCAAGTTTGTATATGTCTGCAGTAACATTTTGATGGTCAAATTTATGTTACCAATAACAGCATAGCTTTAAAATACAGCCATTCAGTATCATTCCCCATAAATTGTCATATCATTCTTCACATCCCGGAAAAACAGTACTGCAATGTAAAAAACTGCACTGTTGCTGGGAAGCCGCACGTCATATCCGGTTATTTCCTCCAGCTTTTTTAACTTATACTGCAGTGTGTTTTTATGCATGTACAATTTTTGCGCTGCAAGACTTATGGAGCCTTCCGCTGAGAAATAGGCTTCTAAGATATTTATCCAGTGCAGTATCTTTTCATAGCTGCAGCCGGCAAAAATCTTCCTGAGATACTCCTCTTTCACTGACTTTGGAATATCCTCCATAAATATTTCCATATTGATCTGGTCATACAGCAATATAGAGTGATTTGACACAAGGCATGCGTGGGAGGCTTTGTTTGCTTTTGCATAGGCAGTTCTGACATCAGTGGTGCCGGACTCTCCGCTGTCAATCCCTATAAGCAGGTCCACATCCAAGTTTCTTTTTATATGCTGAACAAGCTTCTCTGCCAGTGCCTTCATCATTTCATCGCTTCGGGGCGATACCAAACAAACCTGCTTGGTTGTCAGCCGCAGATATATATTTGACTGCTCCTGGGAGATAAACCTCTGTACTTCTCTTTCCACCTTTTCAATCAGCTTCTGCCCTTCACCGGTACCGGCAAGCTGCCGGAAACCATTAATGCGCAGCACCATTGCCCTCCTTGGCCGGGTTATATCAATATGCAGCGCTACACCTCGTTCTATGAAAGCACTGCCTTGCTCCAGGCCGGAACCTAAGATCCAGTCTTCTAAAAATCGGTTCCTGATTTTATTGTCAAACCTCTCCTGCTCCCGGTTATAGCTCTCCCGCACCAAAATTTCAGTCATCTTCTTTACAATCTGGCCATAATTGTATACTTGCTCGTATTCACCGGTGATACCCACAACACCGATGGTCTCACCATTGATGACTATTGGCAGGTTAAGACCGGTCCGGGTGGTGGGAGTCTGCGCTTCCGGGGTGACATAAAATTCAGGCAAGCCTTCCTCAATTATCTTTTTTGCGCCTTCATGAAAATTACCGATGCGCTGGGGATCAGTGCTGGCTATAATATAACCTTGAGCATCCATTATATTCACATTTTGCTTGACAATAGTGCTTATCTCATTGGCAATTTGCTGCGCACTTTCTGTAGAAAGATGCAATTTTTCATCTCCTCCCCTTCTTTTATTGTTTTTATGATCACCTTATAAGTTCCATAATATAAGTTTATATTGTGGAGTTTAAAATATCCATATGTGTGAAGCAAAGAATTTAATGAAAAAGAGGGTCGATTGCACGTTGATTTTCCACCTTTATTTGGATAAACTAATATATAAACGCAGGGAGAGATAGCTTCGCAATAGAAAGCTTTAGACTAGATTATATATTTTATGTGCCAACAGGATAAGGATGAAGAACGTATATGACTCACCGCAGAAAAGTTGAATGGACAAGGTTGGATAATGCATCGAAGTATTTTGCTGCAACCAGTAGCGACAGGGATACCAAGGTTTTCCGGCTTACATGCGAACTGTATGAGGCTGTGGACCCTGAAATTCTGCAAAAGGCCCTGGATCTGACTGTGGAAAGCTTTCCCTTGTATAAATCCGTTTTAAGGAGAGGATTTTTTTGGTATTACCTTGAAACCAGCGATATTAAGCCCACTGTCCAAATAGAATCCAATCCGGTCTGTGCTCCTATTTATCTAAGAGACAGGCGAAATCTGCTGTTTAGGACTTTTTACTACAATAACAGAATTAATCTGGAAGTTTTCCATTCCCTCTCCGACGGAACTGGTGCCCTTTGGTTCATGCAGACTCTTGTCCATCATTATCTGGTTCTAAAGCACGGGCATGACATGGGAGGTAAAATTCCCGAACTGAATTACAGCGCTCCCATGAGCAAAAAAATGGATGACAGCTTCAGCAGGTTTTATACCGGTAAAGGAGCGCATAAGGAAAAGAATGGAGACAATGAAAAGGAAAAAGGCGTTACAGCTTACCATCTTCGGGGGACAAGACTGGAGGAGAACCGCATTAAGCTGATAGAAGGCTCCATGTCGGTAAAAGCCGTTCTGGAGCTTGCTCATGAATTTAACGCCACGTTAACCGTTTTTATCGCATCCCTGTTCATATACTCCATATACAAGGAAATGCCGTCCCGGGTGAAAAACCGCCCGGTGGTTTTATCCATACCCATAAACTTAAGACAGTTCTTTGAATCGGTAACTGCGCGTAACTTTTTCAGCACTATGAAGGTTGGGTATTTTTTTGATAAAAACAGGGATGATCTGGAAAGCATAGTTGAAAAGGTCAACGACAGCTTCCGGAGAGAGCTTACGGAAGAGAACCTGAATATGCAATTGAACCGGTTTATGGCACTGGAAAAGAACATCCTCGCCAGAATTGTGCCTCTTCCCTTTAAGGATTATTTCATCCGTGCTGCCAATAAGCTGAATGACAGAGGTATTACCGCTGCCTTGTCCAATATAGGCCGGATCAACATGCCGGCAGAGTTTGATGCTTATATCCGACAGTTCAGCGTATGCACCAGTGTCAGAAGGCCGCAGATCTGCATGTGCTCCTATGGAGACAGGCTTGTTATCAGTTTTACTTCGCCTTACCGGGAAACCGATATACAAAGGACCTTCTTTCAATTCCTCGCCAAAAAGGGAATTGAAATTGAGATATCATCCAATATATAGAAAGGAAGAGGTCTATGAAATATTGCGATCATTGCCAGGTTCATTTGCGCGGGAACAGAGATGTATGCCCCCTGTGCGGAAATATGCTGCCGGAAGGCAGTGAAGGCAGCCTCCAGGAGGAAATATGCCCTGTAATACCTCCTTCTTATGAAAGCCATCTGGCTGTTAAAATCATGGTCTTTATATCAATAGTAGCCACAGTAGCGAGCTTCGCTGTTTATATAATATTTCCTACAGATATTAACTGGCCCATCCTGGTGTTATTGGGGATTCTCAGCATGTGGGTCAGCCTGGTCGTGGTTATACGGAAAAGGCACAATATGCCCAAAAATATAATGTGGCAGGTTACGATTGTGTCGGCGCTTTCAGTTGTCTGGGACTGGAAAACCGGCTGGAGAGGATGGTCATTAGAATTTTTCATCCCAATTGCCTGTGTTACGGCTATGCTGGTCATGTATGTGACTGCAAAAATCATGAAGCTCAGTGTAAGGGATTATATTGCCTATGCACTGCTGAACGGTCTTTTTGGCATCATCCCGGGATTGTTTATTCTCCTCGATTGGATAAAAGTCTATCATGCTTCTATAGCGTGCATAGCATTAAGCATTATTTTCATATCTGCCATATTCATATTCCAAGGGGAGAATATCAAAGCCGAGTTGAAAAAAAGGATGCATATATGACACTGCTAATAAGTAATTTTCTCCAGGTATAGTCCGCAGGCATCAGCAATAAATCCTGCCAGGCTTCTGTCCTTGGATTCTATTATGTCCGGTATGGTTGCGGCATCAAGTTTTCCCAGTCCGACCTCTATCAATGTCCCCACTATCTTCCGCGCCATATTGTGGAGAAATCCATTGCCTATCAGCCTGATCAGTATGAAACCATCCTCCTGATCTATGGTAATGGAATATATTTTACGCACCATGGATTTTTTCTTGGACTTGGCATTGGAAAAAGCAGTAAAATCATGTTCTCCAATGAAGTATTCCCTTGCTTCCTTCATCTTATCAATATCCAGCTTGTTCTCAATATGCATGCTGTATTTTCTCATGAAAGGGTTTGAGTATTCCTTATTCCAAATCTTATACAAATATGCTTTATACTTTGCATTATATCTGGCATGAAACCTTTCGGGAACGGCTTCAACGTCCAAAATGCATATATCCTTTGGCAGATACCTGTTCAAATACTCTTTTATATCGGATTCCGCAAAGTTTTTACTGGTTTTAAAATTGGCTACCTGAGCCAAGGCATGCACTCCGGCATCAGTTCTGCTGCAGCCTATGACTTCTATAGGCTCCCCCGTCATCTCAGAAAGCACATTCTCCAGTTTGCCCTGAATTGTATTATCAGTGTCACCCAGGCGCTGCCAGCCTTTATAGCGGCTGCCATCATACTGAGCTATAAGCTTGTAATTATACATCGCTTCCTCCTGTCACTTTGCTATCGTAATGAAATCTTCTGTCAGAACCGGCCTGTAACACCATTGCGTCCATCTTCCTATAACCCCTATCAATTTAAGTCGTTAACACAAAATGAGAATGTTGTTTTATTATTGATTGTGTTTTGCAAGCATGGCTTTGAGAGATTATACTGACATTTTCCAAGCGCAGGTTCTGTATAAAAGATATTTTATAAACCAATATATAAAACATATCCATAATTACATAAAACCGGTTCGATTTCAGCTGATTAAAATAGATTATTGCCACACTGAAATGGTTCAAAACACATAAAAATCAACCATCTATTATTAGCTGAACTCACTCCTGCACTATATAAATTGAATTTTACATGAATCAGTACTTTAACTATAATGATTTTTACCATATTTATATAGTGTGCCGGCAATTTGCATCTATATTTAAATATAGCAATTTCTGCAATCTGCAGTCAAGCTTTTACAGTATAAAGAAACGGCTGCATTTCTCTTTGCAGCCGTTTCTTTGAATATATCTTAAATATTTTTAAATTCCCGCCCTTTGTTCATTTTATAAAAAATGCAGCCATTCGTAAATTCCGGTGAACAGCATGCATTTTCGAAATCTAAGTATAAGTCATCGTTTCTATCTACTGAGCCATTTTCAAATTTTGATAAATGCAAGTCAGGAGAAACCGGGTTATTTTTGTTCAATTTTTTATAATCCATAACATGCACCTCCTGTATTATATAATCTCCCATCTTCTTATATTAAATTTATACCCTCCACAGAAGTATCGAAACATAAAACATGGAAGATGAACGCTTTTATGGAAAACTCAGAAATGCATCGTTATGAACCGGTAGATCTGTAGTGCCTTACTCCGATCCTCCATACAAGAAAGCATGGAAAAACAAACAGAATACCACAAAGGGGTGACAGCATATATAAAATCTCATTTCCTTCCACCCTGTCCAATACATACATCAAAGGATAGTAATTCATACAGCCAAAAGGAATTACAAAGGTGAAAAAACGGGCAATCCATTTTTTGTAAATGTCAAGAGGGTATTGGCTCATTTCCCTGCCCCCATCGGTAAATATATTGGCAACCTCAATGCCTTGAATTGTCCAGAAACACAAAGTTGCAGCAAGAACGAATATACCTGTAAAGATGAACACCCCGCTTACAACCATTAAAACCAATGTAATCGCTTTGGCTGCATTCCAATCGATGGGCAGATTCATCAATGCCCATATCAGAACTCCTATGCTTTGCAACAGCCTGCCTACCCGGGTGAATTCAAACCTTGAGCCCATGACTTGTATAACCGTACTGCGAGGCCTTACCAAAACCCTGTCAAACTCCCCTGCCAACACCATTCTTGAAAATGCATCAAAACCTCTGGCAAAGCATTCAGTAATGGCAAAGGCCATATTGGCAACTGAGAAGCATAAAGCCACTTCAAAAAAGCTCCATCCTTTTATATTTCCAAACCTCTCAAAAAGAAAATACAGGCTCACAAAAATTGAAAGAGGTACAAAAAACTGTCCCAGGGTAAGCAGCCAGAAAGAAATCCTATACTGCATTTGAGCTTTAAGTAAAATTTTTAAATACTTAAAATAAAGGCGCATTAATAATAAAGCTCCTTTCTTTGTTAAATCATGATACTTGAAAACCAAACAGGTTTGATTTCAGGTAGTCTGGATGAAGGATGGACAAACCCGCAATAGCGGGTTAAATCTCAACCATATAGCCGGCAGCAAGCTTTGCTTATATCAACCGCCCTGCACCACTACTCTTTTCAAAGCTTTTCCCAGCAGTCCCCTGCCTGACACAACAAGTATCCCCAGCCATATTAGCTGTATTAAGATGCTTTTCATGGCTTCTTCCACCGGAATATTTCCGCTGTATACCCTGAAAGGCAGATCAGAGGCCAAACGAAACGGAAGAATATATACAATCCTCTGAAGCCATTCAGGCATTAGGGGTATCGGTATGAGCACCCCTGAAAAAAAGTCCCCGATTATGTTGAACAATAGTTGTGATCCTGTCGGTGACATAGTATAGAATACTGAGATATAAATAAACATGGATGTTGCTACCAGCACCAACAGACCCAGTAAAAGCGTCACTATAAACATAATAAATGCATCAACTCCCGGAGGTACGGACAGTCCATAAGGCTCCGGCAGTAAAAAAGTAATGATTAGAATGGGAAAGCACCTCAACAGAGCACTGGAGAGCCTCTGCGCGACAAGTTTTGAATACCAGAAGCCATATATTCCGCTTGGACGGCATAACTCATAAGCAATATTGCCGCTGGTAATCAGGTCAAAAATCTCCCCGTCCCTGAACCAAAATGTAATAAATGCGAGAAACGCCTGCTGCAGCCAGACATAATCAATCAACTGCTCCAAGGTTATGGGCTGTTTGACAGAAGCATTTTGGTAAAAGGCTTCGTAAATCATTATGAACATAAACCCCCAGAAAAACTGGGTTGCCACCCCTGCTAAAGCTGCCGTCCTGTATTGCAGCCCATTTATCAAACGCATTTTAAAAACGGAAGCATATACTTTCATAAGGCATACTCCTTGTATAATTCCACAATGATCTCTTCAATGGGCGGATTTTCCACAGTCACATCCGTTAATTCCAGCTTGTCGGAAAGCATGGATATCACATCGGAAACCTTTACTTCTTTAGTATCAACATACAGAGAAGCTCTTTCCGGTGACCATGAGAGAAGCTTGGTTCCAGCAATTTCTATAGGTTGATGATTTTCACTATAGTCGACAGTAATAGTTTTATTTGCTCCAAACCTGTTTCTAAGGTCTTTAAGACTGCCGTCATAGAGGATTCTGCCTTTTCCAATCAGCAGCACCCTTTCAGCCAAAGCTTCAATATCATTCATATCATGGGTGGTCAGGATGACAGTAACCTTTTTTTCCTTGTTAATTTTCTTTATAAAATTACGCACAGCGATCTTTGATACTGCATCCAGTCCTATGGTAGGCTCATCCAGAAAAAGTATCCTCGGACTGTGCAAAAGAGACGCAGCTATCTCACAGCGCATTCTCTGACCCAGACTCAGCTGCCGTACGGGAGTGTTTATAATGCCTGATATATCCAGCGTCTGTACAAGCATATCCAGATTATTGGAATACTCATTTTGTGGTATTTTATATATATCTTTCAAAAGCTCAAAGGAGTCAATTACGGGCACATCCCACCATAGCTGGGACCGTTGCCCGAAAACCACGCCAATGTTTTTCACATGGGCAATCCTTTCTTTCCATGGTGTCCGGCCTAAAATTTCACACTTTCCGCTGTCCGGGACGAGGATTCCGCTCATCACTTTTATTGTTGTGGATTTGCCTGCACCATTGGGTCCGATATAACCGACAACTTCTCCTTCTTCAATTTTAAATGAGACATCCCGGAGTGCATCTATCGCAATGTATTCCCTTTTAAACATGGCCTTTGCTGCCGCTATGAACCCGGCAGAACGCTTTGCCACCTTAAAGGTCTTGCATATTCCATCAACTGTGATCATTTTACACCTCCCAGATTTTCATCATAATGGAAATATAATTTTATATTAACGTAAACAATGACGCAAGATTTTTTTATTCTTTGTGCCAGTTTGCAAAACTGATATTCTTGTGATTGTTAACATAAAAATATGAATGCCCTTTTCATTATTGGTTGCGTTTTGCCAGCACGGATGGTCGGGATAATTTTTAGGATGATTATAAGATAATTTATAAAATAATCGTTTGGGATAATTATTTAATATGTTTATTTGGGATGATTAATTTAGAGTAGCAATTTGCAATGATTATTTGGGATATTTATTTTGGATAACTATTGGTGATGATTTTTAGGTATATTTATTTTCGATTATCATTTACGCTGTTTATTTAGGTATACTTGTTAAGGAGGGCTTTTAGAAATTGCTCACACAGGGATGACAAAAATCAAAGTGAATTGCTTGGCCTTTTTATATACCCGAACCACTCTTAAGCTTAGAAATTACATCCTAAAAGCACTGACAAATCGGCTAATATAAGTTTTGTTAATATTTTATCATAATGTATTTGACTAATTTACCCAGTAATTCTATAATAAAAATAAAAACAATATTGCTTAGCCTGACGCATTTGGGTTCGTCCCGGATAGAAAGGTTACGGATATATGGATAACTGTTTCCGTGCCTTCTGGTGCGGTTTATTTTTTTACCGGAATAATGTTAAGAGCTTAAAACCAGAGATGCCACTACAAAATTAACTATATATCAAAGGAGGTTTTCCGGATGGAAAACAGGATATCTGTAATAAGCATCATTGTTGAGGATACTGAGATATCTTCCAAAGTGAATGAACTGCTGCATGATTTCGGAAAGTATATCATCGGCAGAATGGGGATTCCATACAGGGACCGCGGTATCTCAATCATATGCGTAGTCTTGGATGCACCAGGAGATATAACCAGTTCACTGTCGGGTAAGCTCGGAATGCTAAAAGGCGTAACAACAAAAACTATAGTTGCAAAAAGCAAAAAGGAAAAGGACGGATTGACATGAAAAAACTATTATCGGCATTGCTAATTCTAACATTAACAGCTATGATGCTGGCAGGATGCAATACAGCATCCAACAAGGCTGGCAACAACAAGGAAACCTCCTCCACATCATCCGATGAGATTACCACCTCGGAAGAACCAAAGGAGCAGTCGGATGAACAGAAATATGAACCCGTTGACATCCGTATAGGAGGGCTTAAAGGGCCGACTTCCATAGGCATGGTAAAATTGATGGAATCAGCAGAAGCCGGCACAGCAGCAAATAATTATTCTTTTACCATCGCCGGTTCGGCAGATGAGTTGACTCCCAAGCTTATACAGGGAGAACTGGATATTGCCGCAGTTCCTGCCAACCTTGCTTCGGTGCTTTACAACAATACCAACAAAGCGATAAAGCTTCTGGCGGTAAACACCCTGGGTGTTCTTTATATTGTAGAAAAAGGAAGCACAATTGATTCTTTGGATGGCCTGAAAGGCAAAACCATCTATGCCACCGGAAAAGGTTCCGTGCCGGAATACAACCTGAGGTATCTTCTATCCCAGAATGGCATTGATCCTGATAAAGACGTGACCATCGAATGGAAGACTGAGCCAACTGAGGTAGTGGCTTTGTTTAAAGAGACGGACGGCGGTATTGCCATGCTTCCGCAGCCCTATGTTACCGTTGCCCAAACTCAGGTGGAAGGACTTAATATAGCTGTTGATCTTACCCAAGCTTGGGATGAGCTGAATAACGGAAGTGCTTTGATAACCGGTGTGCTGGTTGTGAGAAAGGAGTTTGCGGAAAAATATCCCGGACAGATTGCCGCATTCCTTGATGAATACAAGCTTTCTACCGAATATGTGAATGCAAATGTTTCAGAAGCTGCCAAGCTGGTAGAAAAGTTTGATATAGTAAAAGCGGCGGTTGCAGAAAAGGCTATTCCCTACTGCAACATCACCTACCTTGAAGGGGCGGAAATGAAGGACGCTATGGAAGGATATCTTGGCGTGCTTTTCGAGCAAAATCCGAAATCTGTAGGAGGTGTCCTTCCGGAAGATGATTTTTATTACACCCGGTAGGCAGAAAATTGAAAAGGCAATATCCATATTTTTAGCGCTAGCCATATGGCAAGTGGGTGCAATGCTGCTTGATAACAGCCTGCTTCTGGTAACACCTGCGGCAGTTGCCAAGAGGCTTGTAAGCCTTTTGGCAGAACCTGATTTCCTTAGTTCCGTGGGATTTTCGCTGGTGCGTATCATTTCCGGTTTTTTACTGGCATTGGTTGCCGGAAGCGTCCTTTCTGTAATCGCCGGGCGCTTCCGCCCTGCTGAGACATTGCTCTGGCCTTATATGACTGCCATCAAAACGGTACCGGTGGCATCTTTCATCATCCTTTGCCTGATATGGCTCAGCTCTAAGAATCTTTCGACATTCATATCCTTCTTGATGGTGCTTCCTATTATATACACAAACATGCTTCAGGGGATAAAAAGCACCGATCGCCAGCTTCTTGAAATGGCTCAGCTGTTTCGCGCAGGTTGGCTCAAGAAGATGAAGTACATATATATTCCCCACATCAAGCCTTATCTTCTTTCTGCCTGCAGTGTGTCCATAGGGTTGTCGTGGAAGTCAGGCATAGCGGCAGAAGTCATCGGAATACCCGATGGTTCCATTGGGGAGAAGCTTTATGAGGCAAAGGTGTATTTGAGTTCCGGAGATCTGTTTGCCTGGACGATTGTAATAGTTGTGCTGTGCATTGCCTTCGATAAGCTGTTTTTGCTGCTTCTTAAAAAACTGTTTGTCAGATTGGAGAAATCATAACATGGATATCGTAGTTTCGGAGATAACCAAAAGGTTTGGTTCCAACCTCGTTCTGGACCGCTTCAGCGCCACGTTTCCCAAAAGCGAGCTTACTTTTTTAATGGGACCTTCCGGATGTGGAAAGACCACTTTACTTAACATCCTTATGGGTTTCATTTCCCCCGATGAAGGTACCATCAGTGGAGTTCCCGAGCTGAAAAGTGCCGTGTTTCAGGAGGATAGGCTCTGCGAAAGCTTTAATGCCGTCTCCAATGTGCGTCTTGCATGTGACCGGAAAGTTGACAAAAACACCATCATTTCACACCTGGAAAGGATCGGCCTTAAAGGTAGTCTATCGAAGCCTGTAAGCGAGCTAAGCGGTGGTATGAAACGCAGGGTGGCCATAGTGCGGGCTATGCTGGCGGAAAGCGATATCCTGTTTCTTGACGAACCTTTCAAAGGCTTGGATGATGAAACAAAAAAAACCACAATACAGTATGTGAAAGACAACATGGGAAAAAGAACTGTTATTATGGTAACCCATGATATGGACGAAGTGAAAGCCTTAGGCGGAAGGCTGATAACCATGTCCGGGAAACCTGCTTCCCTTTGAATCGAAACATCTAATGCTTCAACATGATTTAGATATTATGACTTGGATTTTTTTGCATAACTCAGGTTTCTTCTCTCCGCTTCAAAAACGAAATACCCATCTATTTCATGAACCCTTACGCCGCCAAAAATGGATATGAATTTGTTTTTATACCATTCCTTGCGCTTTGTCACCATGAGCATCCTTCCCCCGATTTTAAGACGGTTGAAGCCCTTCTCAATAAACTTTTTTGCCACGGCAAAATCCGTATGGTAAGGAGGATTGCTCAAAATTATATCAAATCCTGATTCCTGCAATGCTTCAAAGCCATCACTCTGCATGATATGAACATCTCCCACCCCGTTCCTTTCGGCATTCTTCTTTGAATACAATACCGCTTCCGGGTCAATGTCCACCATATAAACACCGCTGGCTCCGATCAATCGAGCGGCGGTTATTCCCACAACTCCATAGCCGCACCCTAAATCCAGAATCTTCTGTCCCGGTTCAAATTCAACGCATGAAAGCATGGCTAATGTCCCGGTGTCGATTTTGCTTGGTGAAAAACAGTTTTGCGAAGTTTCAAGCTCCAGATCAATCCCCTTTATGTTTGCTCTAATCAACACTTCACCTCTAGTCCTTTCCGAAGCATAATTGTTTGTTTCCTGGGCACAAGTCTTAACTAAATTATATAGCTTAGTATAGCACAGTTGATATATATTATAGCACAACCGGCCCTTTCTCGAACAACAATGTATTTATTTTTGGGAACTATGTAATTTAATTGCTGTAGCAGCTGATATTTTGATCCTTTCACCAAACAATGCATTGGCGGAGTTCTGAGAATGTAAGGCAGATTTTGCCCGCATTCCTTCTATTTTGCGAATCAAATAGTCCATGTGAATTAAATATATAGTCAAAAGCGGCTTACTTCGCAGGGTAAGCCGCTTTTGAAAAGCTGTAATTGCTTAAACAAGCCTAAAAGAATATTATTTTATTATTTTATTGCCAGTATCATAGGATCATCATCTTCCGGCGCTTGCAACTCGCATACCCATGGAGCCACAGCACCTATGCGTTCATAAACCTCTGACAAATCCATATTGCGTTCCTCAGGTGTTAAAGCATCAAACATCGCAGCTGCCACTGAACCAGCGTCATGTGTCGGTTTAACCCGGGAAAAACCTGCTTCCTTCAACCACTGTACCCATGTTTTGCAGGATGGATGCATTAATGTGTAAGAAAAAATTGTCTTAACATAAGGTTTGAGTTCCTCCAGCTTAGCAAGCGTCAGCGCAGAAAAACCCATTTCATCCACAATGCCTGATTTTAGCTTAAGTTCTGACTTTGATATGGATAAATCAATTTTGTAATACGCCACTTTTTCCCCAGGGATATCCCGTAAAAAAACTACCATTGAACAGTTGTTATCCTTTGTTTCAAAAATCCATACATCCCTTTCCTGCCCATTTTTATATCTGCTCAGCCCTTCGTAGCACATGCGCAGACGCCCTCCCGGCTTTAAAACCCGATAAAACTCAGACAAAATCTCTTTTGGGTTTGGACATTGCTCAACCGAAGAGGCAGCCACCACTCCATCAAAGGACTCATCAGGAAACGGCAATGGGCTTCCGGCCTGATAATGAACGAAAGACACATTGCTAAGGTTCATCCGGAGGGCATTTTCCCTGCATGTCATGATTCTTTTTTTCGACGAATCCACACCCACCACTTCTGCAACAAAAGGTGCTAAAACCAACGAAGGCCAGCCGTCACCAGGCCCAAAATCCAGCACTTTTCCTCCGGATATTTTTGCTGCATGAAGAAAGTCCTGTGTTCGTCCAACATCCACCCAATGGCTTAACTGCTGAGGATCAAAGGGTTGATATACAACCGGTAAAGAATAACTGGACTGTGACTCCATATCATCATACAAAACCTGGGAGTCCGATTGAGTTACATTTTGCTCGGCAATCCATGTCAAAAAGTCATTGGTCTGAATATTTTGCATATCCATGATATACACTCTCCCTCGATTTAGATTTTGGTCCAAGTTATTGCTGTAAATATGTCTGAGTAGGTTTGTCTCATTTTTTGTGTAAAACCGTCAGACAGCATACACTTATTAGATTTACTGCTTTGCTGCTGCAAAATCTCATTTTACTATTGATGATTCCATTTTATGGTGAGTATAATCTAAAAAGCAAGAGACTATATATTTATAAAAAATTTGGCTTTTATTAGTTTCTAAATTTCAAGAAAAAATTAATTCCGCTTTTTACTATGGTGACTAAAAGTTTATAATAGTGATTAAATGATATTATTTGCCGGAAGGCTTGCTTCCATCGAAATGTAGTAAATAGGATTATAAAATACTTCTATTGCACCTTCCATGTACTTGCAACTACAGCAGGTTGATTAAGCACCGTCATGGGATGTTGAACTGCTGAAACTTTTTCTTCAAAGAAACAGCAAAGCATTAGTTTATGCTATGTTGCTATGGCTTAAAGGGATGCGATTTGTAAAGAAATGAATCCCCTTTCTGACATATTATTCAGAGAAGAAACGCTTCACTATAAATGAAAAGTGTAAATTGCAAAGGAGCGTCCCCTTATTTCTTAATTAGTTCAGAAGCATTTATCTTTAAATGTAAGGTGCATCCTTATAATGATACGCCATTTTATTTACTGCTATAAAACAATGAAGAAGTTATTCGTTTAATGAAAAATATAAATCGTGAAGGAACGTCCCCAATTGTATCCTTTCTGACTAACATTTTATAGGGAACACTTCACTTACACTTTAAATGAAAAGCACAAATCGAAAAAGAACATCCCTAATTAGCAATTACGGACATTAATCTGAGAATAAGCATTTTTCTATAAAAAATGAAAGTGCAAATTGTGAAGGAGCGTCCCCTTTAAAAAATTTTTGATAACCCTATTGCATTTTTGGCTGTATTATTGTATTATTGTATTAACCACTTAATACAATAATACATAAAGGAGTGATGAGATGCAATGGAATATTGACTCGGAAAGGCCGGTTTATATACAGCTGTTAGAACACATACAGGCTAACATCATTTCAGGTAATTTCAAGCCTGGAGATAAGCTGCCCTCGGTACGGGATCTCGCAGCCGAGGCGGGAGTTAATCCAAATACCATGCAAAGGGCATTGACCGAACTCGAACGCATGGAGCTTATTTATACCAACCGGACCAGCGGAAGATACATTACTTCAGACATAGGAGTCATAAAAAAGCTAAAGGAGAGATCGGCTATGAACATTATCGAGGAGTTTTTAGATAAGATGAAAAAGATTGGCTTTAATGAAGAAGAAATTTTAGAACTCTTGACCAAAGCTTTAAAGGAGATGAGAAAATGAATCCCATTTTAGAATGCAAATCATTGACAAAGAGATATTCTGGCTTTACAGCCCTTTCCAATGTGGACTTAACTCTGGAAAGAGGCAGGATTGTCGGATTGCTGGGCCCAAACGGCAGCGGAAAAACCACATTGATTAAATTGATTAACGGCCTCCTGGTACCAGAAAGCGGAAGCATCCGTATTGCAGGCATGGAGCCGGGAGTTGAAACAAAAAAGATAGTGTCTTATCTTCCTGAAAAAACTTATTTGGCGGATTGGATGCAGGTTTCCCAGGTGATAGAATTTTTTCAGGACTTTTATGAGAACTTTGACTCTAAAAAAGCATATGCAATGCTAAGCGATCTGCGCATTGACCCCAAAAAGCGTTTGAAAACCTTGTCCAAAGGAACAAAGGAAAAGGTACAGCTAATCCTGGTCATGAGCCGCAAGGCAGATTTATATTGCCTTGATGAGCCCATAGGAGGTGTAGACCCAGCAGCGAGGGATTATATTCTCAATACCATCATTACTAATTACAACGAAAATGCGACGGTCTTAATATCTACACACCTTATTTCGGATATAGAAAAAGTGTTGGATGAGGTTATATTTATCAAAGATGGAACTGTAACTCTTCATTCCTCCGTTGATGATATAAGGTTAAAAGAAGGGAAATCAGTTGATTCGCTATTCAGGGAGGTATTCAAATGTTAAGAAAATTAATGAAGCATGAATTAAAAGCAACAGCAAGAATATTAGTTCCCTTATGCCTGGTACTTTTATTTATATCAGTTGTTAACCGGTTTATGTATAAAGTAGGCCCCAAAGAAGGAATCTTCATGTTCATAAACGGATTTATGTTCGTTTTCCAAATTTTTCTTATCTTTGCGGTTTTAGCTTCTACGATAATATTTATGATCACGAGATTCTATAAAAACCTACTAAGCGATGAAGGGTATCTTATGTTTACTCTGCCGGTAAAGTCCCATCATTTGATAACCTCAAAGCTTACAGTCGCGGTGATGTGGACCATAACCAGCATAATAGTACTTTTATCATCCTTACTCATAGCATTTGCCACGCCTGAAAGCGTTAATAACTTCATCAATGGGTTTAAATCAAACTTTGCAGAATTAGTAATTGCTTTTGATGGAAACTGGACGCTGTTATGGATCGAGCTGATATCTCTTATTCTTTTAAGCATTGTTGCAAACATACTGATGGTCTATGTTTCCATTGCCGTAGGCCAGTTATTTACCAAGCACAAAATCATAGGCTCTTTTGTATCCTATGTGATATTTTACAATGCGATTCAATTTCTTTTGTTGATTCTTTTGGCGATTTTCAGTTATACCTATTCCGGCAGCATCGATTTCACCCATGCGCTTCCCCGGGGAATCTTCCCGATCAGCATATCGGTTCTTCTTGTTGAGAGCATTGCTTTCTACGTGATCACCAACTATATGCTTAAAAGAAAACTGAATTTGGACTAATTGAAAGGACACATGACTATTATTGCAATGCTAAGGAGCAGAAAATGTGTCTTACGGAGTAAAATTAACAGGACATACCTTACCATGAAGCAAAGCTTTATGCCAAAGGTATGTCCTTTGTTAAATTATCTCTGCTCATCCTTCAGTACCGTTTCAATGACTCCTCCACCCAGGCAAATCTCATTTTGATAGAAAACAACAAATTGCCCTGGAGTAATTGATCTTTGCGGCTTTTTAAACACTACCCTGCATCTGTTATGTTCAATTAGACGTACGCTGACCTCCTGATCCGGCTGTCTGTATCTGAATTTTGCAGTACATTCAAAGTTTTCTTCAGGAGATTTTCCGCTGACCCAGTGAACTTCGCATGCTTCCAGCCCATATGAATATAATGCCGGATTGTCCTCACCCTGTGCAACATATAAAATATTATTCTTGATGTCCTTATCGGCTACAAACCACGGTTTTCCTTCATGGGTACCCCCAATTCCCAATCCTTTCCTTTGTCCGTAGGTATAGAACATGAGCCCCTCATGCTTTCCCAGGAGTTCACCGGAGATGGATCGGATTTCACCTGGTTGAGCCGGTAAATAGGATTTTAGAAACTCTTTAAAATTCCTCTCCCCTATAAAGCAAATGCCTGTACTGTCCTTTTTTTCCGCAGTATGCAAACCGGCACTGCGCGCAATTTCCCTCACTTCTTTTTTGTACATGCCGCCAAGGGGAAACATGGATTTGGAAAGCTGTTTCTGCCCTAGTGTGCAAAGAAAGTAGGACTGATCCTTGCCCGGGTCAATTCCTTTTAGCAGTCTGAATTCACCATCACAATAATCTACCCGGGCATAATGGCCTGTCGCGAGGTAATCAGCTCCTATTTTTAAAGCATAGTCAAGAAAGGCTTTAAATTTAATTTCTTTATTGCACATCACATCCGGGTTTGGAGTGCGCCCTTTTTTATATTCATCCAGAAAATAAATAAATACCCTGTCCCAGTATTCCTTTTCAAAGTTAACAGTGTAGTAGGGGATGCCAATTTGATCACAAACCCTTCTAACATCGGCATAATCTTCTTCAGAGGTACATATCCCATACTCGTCCTTTTCTTCCCAGTTCTTCATGAAGACGCCTATTACATCATATCCCTGCTTTTTTAAAAGATAGGCAGCTACAGATGAGTCTACCCCTCCGGACATACCCACTACTACCTTTATATTCTTGTTCATTTCATATCCCATTCTGTTTCCGAAAATGTCTTTTTTATAACCCATCTATAACAGGTATTTTTGTCATTCTTATTGGTTATAAGAATCCTTATGCAAAATAAGGCATAGGTTATAATCAAGCTTTGCAAGCTACACAAATGCAAGTATTATTCTGAAATCAGGCATATTATCAGTAATTGCAAATTGTTAAACTTCATCGCCAACTCTTAAGGACAGCAATCCTAGTATTTTGCGATCCAGGCTTTATCTTTTAAATAGCTTTATGAAAGAATTCCCGTGCTTTTATACCAAGGCTGGAATCCGGTCCTCTTTGACCATGACCTGATTGCCTTTCAGTATCTGCTTGGTTCTGTCCCCTTCCTCCAGGGAATTTAAATATACGATCTCTTCAGGAACGATCTTTATTGCATTCAGCCGTCCTTTTTCATTATTAATCAGCCATGGCTCTTGACAGTATCTGCTTGCTTCATCGAGCAATTGACTGTCTTCAAGGCTTGTGATAGCTTTGCCAAAAATTTGTACTCCCTTGATTTTGCGATAGTTGATGTACTCTGTATTTACCAAAAGGCATACATTGGGATTCTGCCTTATGGCTTTAAATTTCTCGCCACCGGCCGATAAAATATAAATATTCAGGCCATCTCCCAAGAAATATTGCACCGGACTGCTGCGCGGCATATTGTTCATGCATGTGGCTAAAGATCCATCTTTGTGTTCTTTCAAAAAACTTATGATCTCTTCTTTTAATTCTTCAGGTGAATATTGCTTGTTCATTCTGTTCCTCCTAAACAACTTGCAGCTTTTTTTGGATACATTCTTGGTTTTTGGTTTTATTGCTTATATAGTATTTCCATTATTGCTCTGCAGTATTAATCCCAAACATAGGGACGCTCCTTCTTTTATTACATTTTGCAAAAGTTATACCGAGTTGGATTTTTCATATATCAAAAGATGAAATTGGAACGATTTCATGGTTGTATGTCTGATATCTTTATTGAAAAGATGATATTTATAAAGGAGCTTCCCATTTTTAAAGGGACGCTCTTTTTGTTATTTCATTTTATGAAAAGTATATTGTGTTAAGTTTTTTATTATTAAAACACATTTATACCGACCTTCCAGCTGCCCGTCTGATTTCTTTCCAGTATAGGTAAAAGTTGCAATTTATAAAGGAGCGTCCCCTATTACGCTCCTTTTTTATTCATTCTATAAAAGTATGCTGTGTTAAGTTATTTTTTATCAAAAGGTGCAATTATGCCGACTCTTCTGCTTGTATATCAGATATTTTTCTAAAAAACTGTTATTTATACAGGACTGTCCCCTGCTTTTTAAACAGAATGTTATTTTCAAGGTGGATGTGCTGGAACAAATCAGCCTCAAGCTCCTGCAACTTGTCAAAAGTCCTGTGGTAAGTGCCGCATCCATCTTCAGGCACTTTATAATCTTCCGTTATTTCTCTTAACTCTTTTAGAATGCCCCCTGCCCCATCATGCTCGTCTTCCGTCTCTTTCATTACCGATATGATTTGGTTATAGAGCTCTTCGGAAGGCTTTGCATAATACTCTTTCATCAATGGGAACAGAACTACTTCTTCTTTTATGAGGTGCTGTTCCAACTCGGTTTTCAAACTATGGAACAGCTTGTGAACCTTGAAAAGAATGTTGTGGTTTGCACCATGAACCCTCAATATTGTAGCTGTCAAATCGCTGATCTCAGGAAGATTAATGTTTAAATAACTATGATGAGTATTTACAATGTAGTCTATCAATTCAACCGAAGACATTTTCCTAAAATCCGTTTGGTCATTATGCTTTATTGCTTCCTCATAAGCTTCATTAAGCTGGCTCAATATTTCAACTTCGCTTAGACTGTTTTCCATAATAGCTTCCGATAGCGGTCTGTGCCCTCCGCAACAGAAATCAATTTTATACTTCTTAAAAACCTCACTTGCCTTTGGCAATATAGACACGATTTCACCAATTTTCTGTGATGCATTAAATACACCCATTTATATCCCTCTTTCTAATTATTTTTGATTGTTGCGTTAATCCATATATGTCTTTATCATTTATAATACTGCCTCAAATCCCTTGCCTGTTGTCAGCCTTTATCACAATAAAGCTAAATTTTCTCAAGTTTCTATTGAATCTCCCTCTCCAGAGCTTCCTTATCCAGGATAATAACCTTTTTATTCCCTATCACCTTGATAACACCTTCGTCCTGCAGCCTACTCATTTTTCTGCTGACAGTCTCTCTGGCCACCCCAATATAACTAGCTATACCCTCACGGCTCAATGGCAGTTCCACAAGTGTACCCTTGGGATGATGTTTACCGTATTTGTCTAGAAACTCCAGTAGTACTGAGCTTACTCTTGCCTCAATCTTTTTTGCACCCATATTCTCGATTGTGTTTTCAAGCCTTTCCAAACGATTGCATAGCTCACTCATAATCTTAAAGCTGATATCCGGATATTCTCTTAACAGCTGTTGAAAATCCTTTTTGTTTATGAGGCATATATGAGTTTCTTCCAGGGTTTCAACGTTATAGGTCGCTTTCTGTTGGGACAGAAGGTTCTTCTCTCCAAGGAAATCTCCCTCTGTAAAGATATAAAGTATTTGCTCCTTCCCCTCCTGGGTATCCTTGAAAGCTTTCACCTTTCCTGTATTAATAATAATCAGGCTTTCCGGGTTTGAACCTTCCATTATTATCATTTCACCTTTGGAATATTTCTTTGTCGTTATGAGGCTTGAAACCCTGCTCAGTTCCTCATCATCCAGGGATGAAAATATGGGTACTCTGCGTGCGCAAGACTGATGGTGGCAATGTTCACAGGAGTGTGTATGTTTACTCATGCTTTAATCATTCCTTTTTTGGTCCATATTTCCCACATTTATGAGAAATCAAAACACTTAAGTGTAAACATAGCAATGCGGTTAATATAAGTGTAATGCGTTAAGAAAACTTGAGAATATAACTGAACCTTCTTAAAACATTACCGTATTTAAGTAAAGCTTCTCACAAGAATACCCTCTTTATTCAATTTTCTATATTTTCCGCACATCCTCCCACTCCTGATGTTCATCGATTGTGATTTAATATTAAACCATTCCGGCTAACAAAACTGTGACTTGAGTCAAATTTTCAAAAAATGTTGGGGACGCTCCTTCATATAGAACATTTGTTTTATGCTTGTTGGGGCGTTTCTTTTTATAGAACGTTTGTTCTTTACAATTAATGTATTATATGGTATGATATATCCATAAATCGTATCCTGAGG